>Ga0172375_10002404_pt1 | contig 29161 bp, 35 predicted proteins | sample LakKiv1m_FD_114537 | JGI IMG/M metagenome (GOLD analysis project Ga0172375, IMG submission 114537) | Freshwater microbial communities from Kabuno Bay, South-Kivu, Congo - kab_092012_11.1m | ecosystem: Environmental > Aquatic > Freshwater > Lake | place: Democratic Republic of the Congo... | reverse complement strand
TATGGATACAGCTGGTATCTATCTTTTTAACCCTTATAAACACCCCCTTATCATCCATAACCGCCACAGTCAGGCTCTCCTTGTGCAGGTCTACTCCGATGTGGTACATATAAGGCCTCCTTTTTCTTAAAGTACCGATTCCTTTTTAAATATCCTATTCTTAAAGTGTAACCTATGTACCCGGTTTAAAATGTAACCTATGATTCGCTTGCACAAAAAAACTTGACAAAATACGGGGGGGGGGTAGACTATAAACATGAAAAATAAAACCCCTATTCCCCAACCAAGATCCCCGAGCAAATCCTTTGCCAACCTTAAAAATATTGTATCAGAAAAAGAACATGGTTTCACCTTAATTGAACTGATTGTAGTCATAATCATCGTCGGGATACTTGCAGCGGTAGGTATCACCCAATACTCCAGCATAGTTGAGCAGGGCCGGATCGCCGAGGCCAAAGTGCGCATTGGGGTTATGCTTAAACTTGCCCAAGAATACAACCTTAATAATGGCACGACTGTCGGGATAACCAACAGCTACGCGGGAGTTGACAATACTTGTTCAAGCACGGATTACTATAAATATCACCTGGAAGATATCAGCGCTTCTCGGTTGTGGCTGGGTGCGCAGAGATGTACTTCCGGGGGCAAACAGCCAAACGGCAGCTCACCATATCAATTCGCCTATGATTGGAATCCGCAGACAGGGATAGGGGTATGGAGGTGCAGGGCATATCCCGATGACGGCACTCCCTGTTACGGGTATTCTTATTAATTCTCCCCAAGTAGAAAAAAGTCAGATTCTTCGCACAAATTTCAATTGACAAAAAATCAGTAGGGGGTAAACTGATTTTATCCGGCTACCCAACCGGGCAATAACAATTAAGATCATTGGAGGGTTTGATGAAAAAACTGGTTTTATTAAGGCATGGGGAGAGCACCTGGAATAAAGAGAACCGTTTTACCGGCTGGACGGATGTTGACCTGTCCGAAAAGGGCATCCAGGAAGCAAAAAAGGCCGGAGAGCTGCTGAAGAAAGAGGGCTTTATATTTGACCTGGCATATACCTCGGTTTTAAAGAGGGCGATCCGCACCCTCTGGATAACGCTGGATGAAATGGACCTGATGTGGATACCGGTATGTAATTCCTGGCGCTTGAATGAAAGGCATTACGGCGCTTTACAGGGGTTAAATAAAGCCGAAACCGCAGCAATTTACGGAGAGGAACAAGTTTTGATATGGAGGAGAAGCTATGATATCCCCCCAATGCCGCTGGATAAAAAAGACCCGCGTTATCCGGGACTTGATCCGCGCTATAAAGAACTTAACTTAAAGGAGCTGCCGCTTACCGAATGCCTTAAGGATACCGTGGCGCGATTCCTGCCTTATTGGCATGGAACTATCGCTCCTGTCGTAAAAAGCGGCAAACGGGTGATCATCGCCGCGCACGGTAATTCTTTGCGCGCTTTGGTCAAATACCTGGACAATATCTCCGAAGAGAAGATCGTGAGTTTAAATATACCTACCGGCATTCCGCTGGTTTATGAGCTGGATGATGATTTAAAACCGTTAAAGAGCTATTATCTCGGCGACCCCGAAGCGGTAAAGAAGGCCATGCAGGCGGTGGCAAACCAGGGAAAGGCAAAGTAGAGGCAGATACTATGCGATTATCAAGCCCGGCATTTGAGCATAACGGGCCAATTCCGGGAAAATTTACCTGCCAGGGAGAAGGCGTAAATCCAGCGTTGATCATTGAGGGTATCCCCCCGGAAGCCAAGAGCCTGGCCTTGATCGTGGATGACCCCGATGCCCCGGGCGGAGATTTTGTACATTGGGTAGTTTACGATATCCCCGTTACCGCCGGCATAGAGGAGAATAGCATCCCGGGAAAGCAGGGGGTTAACAGCTCCGGAAGAACAAATTACGCAAGTCCCTGCCCGCCTACGGGCACGCACCGCTATTTTTTCAAAGTGTATGCCCTTGATAAAATGCTGAATTTAGAAGAGGGCTTACGCAAAGCGGATCTGGAGAAGGCGATCGCCTCCCGCATATTGGAAAAGGCCGAATTGATCGGTTTGTATAAGAAAAAGTAATTGCTTTATGAGCTGGCATATTTACATAATCCGCTGTAAGGACAACCGGCTTTATACCGGCATTACCAAAGATCTTGAGCGCAGGGTAAAAGAGCATAACAGCGGTTACGGCTGCAGGTTCACCAAATACAGGGCACCGGTTGAGCTGGTGCATAGCGAAAAAGCAGGAAGCAGGCCCGAGGCGTTAAGGCGCGAGGCCCAGATCAAAGGCCTGCCGCGGGTAAAGAAGCTGGAATTGATCGGTTAGGTCTTGGAGGATGGCTTATGGCAAATTTTTCATTTGATATTGTTTCTGAGGTAGATCTGCAGGAGGTTGATAACGCGGTAAACCAGGCGGTCAAAGAATTAAGCCAGCGTTATGATTTTAAAGGCAGCAAGTCCTCGATCGCCTTTGACCGTAAAGAGAAAAAGATCACCCTGGTCGCGGATGATGATTTTAAGCTGCGCAGCCTTACGGATATCCTGGCGACCCGCCTGGCAAAAAGAGGGGTTTCCCTGAAATCCTTAAAATTCAATGAGCCGGAAAAGGCATTTGAGGGTTATCTGCGCCAGGCAGTAGAGATCTGTATGGGCATTGACAGGGAGAGGGCAAAGGATCTGACCGGCATAATAAAGGGCTTAGGTTTAAAGGTTCAGTCCCAGATTGAAGGGGAGAAAATAAAGGTCAGCTCCGCCAAAAAGGATGAATTGCAGGCAGTTATCGCGCACTTAAAAGGCCTGGATTTCCCTATCCCGCTTAACTTTTGTAATTACAGATAATAATATGAAGATATCTCTTACCTATATATTTATGATCCTGCTTGCCGCAGGCTATGCTTTTGCCGAAGCCCCCACTATCGGCACTATTGACCGCAGCCAGGAGATGATCCGCGAGGATGAGGCCTTAAGGCAAAGAATTGAGGAGGAGAAATATTTTATCAAAACAATCCTCCTGAAAGGAGGCCTGAAGCTTCCTTCAGCGGAGGCCGAAGAATTGACCGCTCCTTTCCGGGGCCAGTGGCTGACAAAAGAAGACATCCTGCAGCTAATCGATTCCGTTAAGTCCGTCTTTGTGAAAAAAGGTATTCCCGCCGGAAGCATCGACATCTCTTACGAACTCAAAGACAAAGTCCTTGAAATTACCATCGATGAACAGGCCCAATAAGGCATTGCGGAAGATCCGCCGGGATTTAAACCTTGCTCAAGCAGTGTCCCATACCGGAAGCTGGCGGCTGGATGTTAATAAAAATGAATTGTCCTGGTCGGAGGAGACCCGCCGCATCTTCGGTATCAAAAAAAAGGCCCCCCTGACATACGAGATATTTCTCTCCCTGGTGCATCCTCTTGACCGTTCCTACCTTGACCGGAAATGGAAGGCGGCATTGCGCGGAGAACCTTACGATATCGATCACCGGATACTGGTCAATGATAAAGTCAAATGGGTGCGCGAGAGGGCAAAGCTCGAATTTAATAAGAAGGGTAAGCTTCTTGGAGGGTTCGGGACTGTGCAGGATATCACCGAGCTTAAAGACGCGCAGGAAGAGGTAGAAAAACTTTCCCGCTTTCCCGGAGAAAACCCTTCTCCGATACTTAGAGTTACCGATGATTACAGGATCCTTTACGCGAATAAGGCGGCCGGCCCGCTTAATTCCCAGGTTAATACGCTTAACGCGCTTAATAATACAATCGGCGACATTGCCTTAACCAACAACGGTGATTTAGACGCAGTGAGCGTGGTTAATAACGGCGGCGATATCCACCTTACCGTAAATTCTGATCTGACCGTGGGCAATATCCAGGCTCCGGGCCAGGCCGTTAATCTTACCGCAAACACCGGCAGCATCCTTGATGACGCCAGCGAAATAAATGAAATTACCGCCTCTACCGTAAACCTGACAGCCCTTAATAATATCGGAGCCACGGGCAACGGTGATATAGATATTGATTCCGGCGATATAAACGCAACCGCCGGCGGCAATATCTACATTGAGTCACTCGGCCCCACAACCTTTAATACTATATCCGGAAATGGAATAAACCTGCTTAGCGCGGGCACGACCTTCTTGAATAGTATAACCGGCAGCGGTGCCGTAGTTATCAGGACAACCGCGGGAGACCTCTGGTTCACCGGCACGGTTACCTCAACTACTTCAGGCGCGGAAATTACCTCCGATAACGGCTCTATTTTCGCGGTCGGCGCAGGCCCTCACCTGATAACTAATGCCAACACTTTCCTTGACGCGCCTAACGGGACGATCACGGCAATAGGAAACCATTTGAATCTCAATTTAAGCAGCGGTTTCCTGGTGCTGAACATCGGATCGGCAGTAGGCGGGGTAAGCGGCAGGCTCGACGGCACAGTGCCATCTTTAAGCAGCATTTTATTGTTACCTTCCAGCTTCCCGTCGCCGCTTTATCCTCCGGGCCTGGTCTATTTTAACGGGATAATCGTCTGGCCTTCTGTCAGCAGTTTCCTTAATTCCCAGGCAAATAATACCTTGCTGGGCAGGTACACGATACCGGTCAATTTCCAGGCATTCCTTATCAATACCGCCGACACCCGGCTGACCCTTTTCTATCAACCGCCTACGCCGATGGACATGGCTGCTTTTGACGCGGCAATGGGCATAGGAGAGGGGGCTTATGAGTTCATGGGCGATTCCCTTAACCTTGTCGGTCATGAAGGACTTCTGCCGGTATTTGAGGATATCAAGAAGAAGAGCAAGAAATAAATAAGAAGGCCTTACCGCGCTCACATTTACCCCGCGTTCAGAAAATGCGGGGTATTTTTTTAATGGCAATTTTTCTTTCAGGGTAGTATAATATCCTAAAGAAGAAAGGGAGGAAGAGATGAAAAAATTTATCCTTGTTTTTATGATACCCGCATTTCTGGCCGCCTGTTCCGGAGGCCCTAAGCGAGCTGATACCGTGATCAAGATCAATAATTACGAGATCACCCGCGCGGAGTTCGAGCAGGAGTTCAAAGATTCCGTTTTTGGCCGGGTGGATAGCGCCCAGTCAAGAAAGGAGTTCCTGGATAACCTCATAGACAGGATCCTGATCCTGGAGGAGGCCCAAAAGCAAGGCCTGGATAATGATCCCCTCTTTCTTAAAATGGTTGAGAAATTCTGGGCCCAGTCCCTCCTGAAGCTGGCCCTTGAGAAGAAATCCAAAGAGATCGCCGGCGCCGCATTGGTCAGCGATAAGACCATTGAGGAGGTTTACCAGAAGATGATGGCAGAGGGCAAAACTACCCGGCCTTATGAAGAGATGTACCAGCAGATCAAGTGGGAAATGATAAAACTGCAGGAATCCCAGATGATGAGCCAGTGGCTTACGCAGCTGCACAAAAGCGCCGTTATTCAGGTAAATAAAGACCTGGTTGCCAATAATAAGGGGGGTATAGATGGAAAATAAGGCCTACAGGCGCGCGAATTATTTCATAGATAAGAAGTTTCAGACAAAATTCATCGCCAAGTTCAGCTTGCTCGTTCTTGCCGGAGGACTGATCACTATCGCTTTGCTTTATTTCCTGGGGCTTGAATCCAAAACAGTAGCGATATTTAACTCACGCGTAGTGGCAATGACCACTTCGGATTTTATCCTGCCGCTGCTTATCCAGACGGTCATCACCGTAACTATAGTAGTGGGAATAACTGCCGGTGTCCTGACTTTGCTGGTATCCCATAAGATCTCGGGGCCCCTTTACCGGTTCAAAAAAGTCATGCAGGAGCTGGAGCAGGGTAATTTCTCGTCGCAGTTTTATATCCGCTCGGCAGACCAGTTCCACGGCCTGGCTGATGAGATCAACTCCATGATCCGTAATACCAAGCAGGAGATATCGGTGCTTAAGAGCAAGGTCATCTCCTTAAGGCAGAAAGTAGAGAGCTTAAGCGAAAATGACCTTCCTGAGAATAAACGCGCATCATTAGCGGAATTGAAAAGGATAACCGAAGAATTAGATAAGGCGCTGCGTTATTTCAAGACCTGATGCCAAGATACATTAGCCGGATCTTTTTGGCGGTAGTTTTATTTTTATTCCTGCTTGCGGGCCAATCCCTTGCCGCGGTGGATGACGGCTTTGGGGCCGGCCGCAAAATAGAGAGCCGGCATTTTACTATTCTTTACGCGCCCCAGCTTGACCCGGATGAATTAGCCCGCTCCCTGGATATCCGGCTTTCCGACAAGATCATTTCCGGGTCAGCTTACCAGAATGGCCTTGGAGGTATGGTCGATTCCCTCTTTGCCCAGGCCTGCGATATCCTGGATATGCAGCTTTACAGCTATCACGGCACTATCAAGATATGCCGCGACACCAAACAGGTAAATTCCATTTACAGGAACCTGTTTGACAAGGACCTTCCCAAAAGCCATTCCTTTTATCTTTATGACGCCAATACAATTTATATATCCGCGGAGCATTTTAAGCGGGAGGTCCTTGGCCATGAGATAGCTCATGCCATAATCAGCCATTATTTTGTAGTTTCCCCATCGGTAAAGATACAGGAGGTCCTGGCGGTTTTCGTGGAATACCAGTTGCGCAAGTCATACCAGTAAAAACAAGGCATGAAATTGTATTTAATTATTATCCCGTTTTTGTTTTCCCTGTTATCGGGAGGAGCTATGGAGGGCTTGGCAAAAGAACCGGAAAGAATTAAGATCTTTAATGCCTCTACAGGCCAGGTAGAAGAGGTAGAGAAGGTATATAAGACGCCTGCCGAATGGAAAAAGCTCCTTACCCCCGAACAATACGCGGTTACCAGGCGTAAAGACACGGAAAGGCCGTTCAGCGGCAGCTGTCCTGTTCCCAAAAAAGGCAATGAGGGGGTATTCCGCTGCGTTGGCTGCGGGACAGACCTGTTTTTGCACGAAAAGAAGTTTGAATCCGGCACCGGCTGGCCGAGCTTCTGGGAGCCGGTTTCCGAATTAAATATCAGGACGCGGACAGACAGCGGCCTGGGAATGTCCAGGGTGGAGGTGCTTTGCGCCAGATGCGATGCGCACCTGGGCCATGTTTTTGACGACGGCCCGCCGCCCACAGGCAAGCGCTATTGCATCAATTTAGCGGCGCTTAAATTCGCGGAGATCGATAAGCCCAAAAAGGAAAAGCTGGAGAAAGCCGTCTTTGCCGCCGGCTGTTTTTGGGGTGTCCAGGCGGCATTCGCCGAGGTCAAAGGAGTGGTTAACACTACCGCCGGCTTTACCGGGGGAAAGCTTAAGAACCCTACCTATAAAGAGGTGTGCGCCGATAAAACGGGCCACGCGGAGGCAGTAGAAGTGGAGTATGACCCCGGAACTGTTTCTTACGATGATCTGCTTGATCTCTTCTGGAGCTTACACGACCCCACTACACCAAACAGGCAGGGGCCGGACATCGGCAGCCAATACCGTTCAGCGATCTTTTATACCACCCCGGAGCAGAAAAAGGCCGCACTGGTTTCTAAGAAGAAGCTTGAAGGAGCAGGGAAATTTAAAGGCAGGATCGTGACGGAGATACTGCCTTTAGAGAATTTTTACCCGGCAGAGGAATACCACCAGGATTATTACAAGAAACGCGGGATCAAACCGGCCTGCCGTTTACCTTAAAGGGTATGATCAGTTATGGATGAGGCGAGAATAGAATTAGAGGAGGAGCTGCTGGAAAGGGTAAAAGATCATATCAATCTCTCCCAGTCCGCCGAGATCAAGGAAGGCGTAATATTAAATGCCTTTACGGAGTTTTGCAACTCACTGGATGATAAGACCTGTAAAGGCAACGCGAAGTATCTGGGTGATGAAAAAAACAGGAAAGAATTTCTCGCCGCATTCCAGGACTACGGGGAGATCGGCCCTCTGCTGGATGACCCCGAAGTTGAAGATATAATCATTAACGGCACCGGCCCGATATATACCCATCGCCAAAATGAAGGATTGACTGAAACAGGCAAACGCTTTTCCGACCCGCGCGAACTGGACCTTTTAATAAAGAAGATGCTGGTATTTGCGGATAAGAGCAAGCTGAACAAGATAAACAATGTGGATATGCCGGGCCTGGCCGGCCGCGTCAACATCGTTTATTCTCCGCTGGGCCCTGAGCTGACCATAACCAAGATAAAGGCCAATCCGCTGAGCATCATTGACCTTATAGAAAAAGGGGCCTTAACCACTGAAATGGCTGCTCAACTCTGGCTCTACATTGAGGGGATGGGAGTAAGGCCGGCGAATATCCTGGTTTCAGGCGGTCCGGGCAGCGGCAAGACCACCCTGCTTAACGCCCTGCTAAGTTTTATCCCTTCCGACCAGCATATAGTCGTGATTGAAGATACCTTTGAGCTGCTTACCCACTGGATCGGCAATGTTTCCCGGCTTGAGAGCGATGAAGGGCTTTCGCTGGCGGACTTGGTCAAGAACTCTTTAAGGATGAGGCCGGAGCGCATAATTGTCGGAGAGGTCAGGGGCAATGAAGCCGAAGATATGATCACGGCGATGAACATCGGTAAGTATTGCCTGGCTACGATACATGCCAGCACGGTAAGGGAGACGATCCTGCGCCTGCAAAATAACCCGATGAATGTCCCGGAGGTGTTGATAAACCTGATAGATGTTTTTATAGTCATGAGAAAGATAAACACCGGACAGGGCTTTTTGCGGGTGGTTGAGGAGCTCTCTGAAACCGCGGGGTTAGAGCAAAAGACGGTTCTAATTTCCCCTCTATGGAAGTTTGACTCCGCCTCGCGCAGGATCAGCAAGCTTGATCCCAGCACGGTATACAGGGATAAGCTAAGCCGGGCAAGCGGCCTAAACGGAAAGCAGATCATTGATGAAATAGGCAAAAGAGGGGAATTCCTGGATAAATTAAGGGATACCGGCGTACGGGCAATACAGGAGGTTTCCTCTTACTGCGAGCTTTATATACACAGCCCGAAGGATGCTGTTTTGGGGGTCAGGAAGAAAGCATAAAAAAGGAGAAGACGATGATGAATCCAGCAAGATCCGGTATCATAATTCTTGGCATCGTGTTTTTAGCGGGTTTTAATGTTTTTGGGCAAGCCGCTGGTACGCAGGCGGTAAATCCGGAATTTCAGAAAATGGATACGAGCAAAGACGGTTTTGTTACCCCGGAGGAGATGCATGATTACCAGGTAAAGGCGTTTAATGACCTGGATAAGGATAAAAACAAGGCCCTTGACTTAAATGAACTTGAAGCGGATAAAACAAGAATTTACCGGGACGCGGATAAGGACAAGGACACCGTGGTTACTCCAACCGAATCCAGCGCGCAGTTCAGGGAATATTTCCGGCAGATGGACAGGGATCGGGATAACCGGATATCCGAAATTGAATACACGGATTATTGGAAGGGGAAGATTTACTTCTAGAGGGCCAAAGATGAAGGTAGTCGCTTTTAACGGCAGCTCGCGCAAGGACGGCAACACCGCCATTCTCATCAAAAAGGTTTTCAAAGAATTGGAGAAGGAAGGCATCAAAACCGAGCTTATCTCTCTTGCCGGGCAGAAGATACAGGGCTGTATTGCCTGCATGAAATGTTTCGTGGCCAAGGATAAAAAATGCGTGATAACCGATGACCCGGTCAATGAATATATCGCCAGGATGGAGCAGGCCGACGGCATAATAATCGGCTCGCCCACATATTTTGCCGATTGCACTACCGTCACAAAGGCCCTGATCGAGCGGGCAGGTATGGTTGCCAGGGCCAATGCCAATATGCTTAAACGTAAAGTGGGGGCAGCGGTTGTAGCGGTGAGAAGAGGCGGGGCGATCCATGTTTTTGACACCATAAACCACTTTTTTACGATAGGGGAGATGATCACCGTCGGTTCATCATATTGGAATATCGGTATCGGCAGGGAGGCCGGCCAGGTGGAAGAGGATAAAGAGGGGTTGGCCACTATGAGCGCCCTGGGAATTAATATGGCCTGGCTTATCAGGAGGATTAAATCATGAAAATATTTGTTAAGCATATCCGGATATATATCTTGCGCGGACTGTTGGCGATGATCCCGATCTTTTTATGTATCCTGGCGCTCCAGCTGCTCTATTTCCTGATCGATAAACGGGTAATGGGCTTTTTTAACCGGTTCATCGAGGTCCGCAAGGTCCCGGGCCTGGGTATATTGTTAATGCTTTTGTGTTTATATTTCATCGGCCTGATCGTCAGTAACGTGATCGGCAAAAGGCTCTTTCACTATATTGAAAGGATATCCCAGCGCATACCCCTGATAAATGCCATTTATCAGCTGGGCAAGCAGCTTTCAGAAAGCTTTTCGGGAGAAAAAGGCAAAGAGGTCTTTAAAAAGGTCGTGCTGGTTGACTGGAACAATAACGGGACATGGGCCCTGGGTTTTGTGACCGGGAGGATCATTGACCAGGCCGGCGGTGAGCCTATGCTGCGGGTTTTTGTGCCGAATGTACCCAGCCCCACCACCGGATTTATTTTCGTAGTCAGGGAATCGGCAGCCATTGATCCGGGATGGACGGTAGAGGAGGCCCTTAAGATGGTCATTTCCGGCTCGGTGATCGCTCCGAAAGAAATAAAAAATAAAAGTTAAGAGGAGGATGGTTATGGCTTGGTTAGGGATGAGATCAACGTATAGCTAAAGAAAGGAAGAAAAAATGAATTTAATCCCGATCGCATTATTATTTATCTTCGCCGGATTAATATTCGGCGCGTTTGTTTACCTTAAGCCGGAGCCGGCAATAAAGATGCAGATGAAGTTCTATGAAAAAATAAACTGGCGCATGGTGCCGGTATCCATGCAAAAGGAAATACGCAATACCAAGATCATGGGATTGTTTTTATTCATCTTCTGCCTGGCGGCGGTCGTATATATCAAATTATTTTCATTTGAAAGCTGGGTATTGGCGCCATTATCATTTTAAAATAGCGGGTTATGACAAGGACAGCCAGGGAATATGAAAAAGATCCTGATAATTGAAGATGAAAATGAGCTTTGTGATTTTCTTGAATTAAGGCTTGAAAAGGGCGGTTTTGAGGTGGTCGCGGCTAACGATGGGGTTGAAGGGCTGAATAAGGCCAGGACTGAAAAACCGGACCTGATCATCCTTGACCTGATGCTGCCGAAGATGCCAGGGGAAGAGGTCTGTAAGCAGGTACGCAAAGATGCCCGGATCTCCGGGGTCCCGATCATAATGCTTACCGCCAAATGCACCGAAGCCGATAAAGTTATCGGCACCGTCATCGGGGCGGATGTTTATATAGCCAAGCCCTTTGAAGGGGCCAAATTAATGCAGGCGATCAATAAGCTGCTTGCATAAAGGGTATATGCTTACCGCGGTATTCTTATCAGCCTGCGTTTTATTCCTTCTCGCCTACGTAAAATACGGTAAATTCCTTAAAAAACATTTTGAGCTGGATAATAAGAACCACCCGCCGTCGCATCATATGTATGACGGGGTGGATTATGTCCCCGCGCCTATGCCCGTATTATTCGGCCATCATTTTTCATCCATTTCCGGGGCAGGCCCGGTTTTGGGGCCGATCATCGCCGGAATTGCCTTTGGCTGGGGACCGGTATGGCTGTGGGTGGTCATAGGGTCTATCTTTATAGGCGGGGTCCATGATTTCGCGAGTTTAGTGATCTCTGTCCGCAGCCGCGGACGTTCCATCGCCGAGATAGCCAGGACCTATATGTCAAAACGGGCCTATCATCTGATGCTCGCCTTTATCTGGCTGGCCCTGGTTTATGTGCTTACTGTTTTCACGGATTTAACCGCCAATACCTTTAAGCTTGACGGGGGAGTAGCGACCTCTTCAATGCTTTTTATCCTGCTTGCGGTGGGATTCGGTTTTTGCTTATACCGCCTGAAAGTTCCCTTAAAATGGGCATCCCTGGTATTTGTGTCATTATTGTTTTTCTTTATCTGGCTGGGCCAGAAAATACCCCTGACTAATATCCCGGTTATACTGGGAGATGAAGCCAAGAGCTGGGATATAGCCTTGATCATCTATTGTTTTGTTGCCTCGGTTACCCCGGTCTGGGTATTATTGCAGCCACGGGATTATCTGTCCAGCTTCCTGTTGTATGGTTCGGTTGCCGCCGGATTCTTCGGGATCCTATTGGGAGGCCTACCGCTCAATTATCCGGCGTTCGTTTCATTGGATGCCCCGGATATCGGGCCGATGTTCCCCTTATTGTTTGTAACGGTTGCCTGTGGCGCGATCAGCGGCTTTCATGCTATCGTTGCCAGCGGCACTTCGTCAAAGCAGCTTAAAAAAGAATCCGATGCCCTGCCTATCGGCTACGGCACGATGCTGGTTGAAGGGCTGGTTGCCGTGATCGCCTTATGCACGGTGATGATCATCGGCAGGAATGACCCCCTGGCGGCCAAAGCGCCTTTGGTAATTTATGGAGCAGGCATAGCTAAATTTTTGTCCGTATTCGGCATACCGGAGAAATTCGGCTCGTCTTTCGGGCTGTTGGCGCTTTCTACCTTTATTCTGACCACCCTGGATACTGCGACCCGGCTTGCACGTTATATATTCCAGGAGTTTTTTAATATAGAGGGCAAGCGCACCCGCTATCCGGCAACGCTAGTTACTTTGTTATTACCCACGGTCTTTGTTTTGATCAACATCAGGGACGCAAACGGTAATATTATTCCTGCCTGGAAGAGCATCTGGCCGGTCTTCGGAGCGACGAACCAGCTTTTGGCAGGCCTGGTGCTTATGGTTGTGGCGGTATGGCTCAAGAAGAAGGGGAAGCACATCTGGTTTGTGCTAATCCCCATGATCTTCATGCTGGTGATGACATTATGGGCACTATTATTGGTGATCATCCAGTATAAGTTGAGCCTGGTCGGCTTCATCGGGGGAGTACTTTTATTCCTGGCGCTCTTATTGATCCTTGAGGCCATTGAGATCTTTGAAATAAAGCACCACGCCAAAAGGATTTTAAAAAGAAAATGAGAAGAAATTGCTTGAGATTATTTCAGAAAGCTATATAATTACAGAGGAACTAAAAGGAGGGGACATGGCGTATCAAGGTGGTGGTGGATTTGGCGCTCCCAGGGAGATGCACAAGGCAGTCTGCGCGGAGTGCAAAAAAGAATGCGAAGTGCCTTTTAAGCCCAGAGAAGGCGGCAAACCGGTATTATGCAAGGAATGTTATCAGAAGAGTAAGGGGCAAAGCCGTTAATTAAAGAGGCGTTTCTATTTTTTGTTACTTAGAATAGAGGCGCCTTTTTATTTTTGCTTGACAATCCACACATTTGTGTGGTATATGTGTAGGCATGGAAAAGAAGCCGTATTTGACGCCGAAGCAGGAGAGGGTGCTGAATTTTATCCGGAAAAGGGTAGGGGAGAGGCTCCCTCCTACGATCCGCGAGATAGGGGAGGAGCTGGGGTTTAAATCCACAGGAACAGTGAGGGACTACCTAAAGGCATTAATACAGAAAGGTTTGGTGAGGCGGATGAATAATAAATCCCGGGCAATTGAGCTGACTGAACGCGCAAGCTTCAAGATCCCCATAATCGGCAGCATAATGGCCGGCAAGCCGAATCTGGCTTATGAAGAGATTCAGGGTTATGTTGATGCCGATGATCTGTTCCTTGGCCGCCTGGGCTTTGATGATGTCTTTGCCTTAAGGGTTAAAGGCGACAGCATGATCGATGCCGGCATCCTGGATGGCGATGTGGCCATTATCAAGAAACGGCCCAATGCCGACAATAACGATATAGTTGCCGCGTTGTTGGATAATAATGAAGTTACCTTAAAAAGGCTGCGTAGTAAATCCGGTAAGTTCCACCTGGAAGCTGCCAACGCAAATTACCCCCCGATCTTTGAAGAGTTCAAGGTAATAGGCAAGTTGATCACGGTAATCAGAAAATATTAAATATGAATCAAAATAGTTTTAATCCTAAAGCACGCTGGGACAGGTTTGAGCCGGAAAAAACCGGCTTTAATCCCGATGCCTTAAATGAGCGAATCGATGTCCTGGCGTATTTTAAGCACGCCAGGATATTCCCCAGGAGTTTTACCTGGCATGATAAGGAATATAGCATTGAAACCATTACCTACAACTGGCAGGAACGTATCGGCCAGGCCCTGGTCAATTACTTTTCCGTGCTTTGCGCCGGCCAGCTCTATCAAATATCTTTTGATAATTCCACCTTCCGCTGGCAAATAGACAAACTAATCCAGTAAAATGGTATTGCATGTTGATATGGATGCCTTTTTTGCCTCAATTGAGCAGGCGATCAATCCGCGCCTAAAAGGCAAACCATTGATCATCGGTTCGCGCGGAAACAGGATGCGCACCGTGGTCTGCGCGGCAAGTTATGAGGCCAAAGCCCTGGGGATCCATTCCGGGATGCCTTCCCGGGAAGCTTTCGCCAGATGTTCAAACCTTGAATTTGTGGCAGCTGACCAGGCCAAGTATATCTGGACCTCAGAGCAGATATTTGACCTGCTTAAGGGCTATGATCTGCCCTTAAATTATGCCTCAATTGATGAGTTCCAGATGAACCTGTCCGGCTGCCCAAACCCGCTAACGTTGGGTAAAAAAGTCAAAGAGAAGATCTATGCAAACTTTAACATTACTGCTTCGGTAGGGATTGCCAAAAACTGGCTCCTGGCCAAGCTGGCTTCCAAATTGAATAAGCCGGATGGCCTGACCTTGATCGATGATTCAAACTTTGAAACTGTATTGCGTAAAGCGCCGCTGGATAAGCTCTGCGGCATGGCCGGTAAAAACGGCGCCGGTTTAATGGCTAAAGGCATAAAAACCTGCTGGGACTTATACCTGGACTTACCGGCTTTTTTTGATGAGAATCCCGGTAAGTTTGATGAAAATAGCGGTAAGTCTAATGAAAAGCCCAAATCAGTAAGCCATTCATATACCTTGCCGAAAGCCCAGATAAACCCCCGGGTTATCCGGGCCTGGATCCGGCTCTTGTCGGAAATGGTCAGCGCGCGGCTCAGGCGTAAGAATCTGGTCAGCGCAACCGTGCATCTTTGGCTGAACGGCCCGGAAATCGGCAATTTTGGGGCTCAAAAGACTTACCAGACGCCAACCAATGACGGTTATGAGATCTGCCAAAGAGCCCTTAAAATAATGGTAAGATCGGCCTTAAAAAACCCCAAAATCAGGGCAATCGGGGTAACCTGTGGCAGCCTTTCCTGGGGTATCTACCAGCCTTTACTTAGGGAAGAAATACGCAGGGAGGGGCTTATTCAGGCCTTAGACCGGATAAATAACCGCTTTGGAGAGGGGTCAATTTACCCCGCGATCACCGCTTTAACTCGCTAGCAAAAATCTTCAATTAGACGCAAAAAATCCATATAAGGTAGCGCATAAATCCCGCCTGAATTGTTAAGCTTAAATAACGGCGGTAAGTTTAAGTAAAGAAGTTCTGCCTTTTCCACAATTTAAAAGCATAACTAAACAACCCTTTGCCCTCCATTGCCTTAGATACACTTACGCCAGATTGACAAGTTAACATAAGATATATTATAGGAAGTTGACTAGGAGGGCAAAGTGGCCTAAAATGGACCAATTCAGGGGTTAATATGGTATCACGGTTGCTCAAGGTTGCGGCAATTATTCTTATTTTGCTTCTGGCTTTGTTTCCTGCGGTGGGTCCTGGCGGGAACTGATCACGTATTGGCCGCCCTGTATTCTTATGGCGGATCCGGTAGTTATACCCTTAGCCACGGCTTTATGCGCCCTTCTTAATATTCGGCTAAAGGTTTGCTGGGATATGCGCATTGACCTGGCAGCCTCTTTTTGGGGCAAATCCTGGTGGTCTGCCAGCCTTAAGGCCTCAAATTCATCCATCTTCAGCTCTACCTCATCCGGCCTGCCGGCCCTGCCTCTGGGGCTGAATTGGCTGATTTTAGGGTCAACTTTGATTATTCTATACTTCTTAGGCCTGCCTCGGGGACGCATTTACTTACTTTTACCTACGTTTAACGCCTGGTTTATTATGAGTATCTACTCGCAATCAAATGGTATTTATTATGAGTGCTTACTAATAAATAGCAATTTTTTAGGGCCTGCTTGTGCTTAACAGGCCCTAATATTTATACTTTATAAACCTTATCGTGCTGCCTGACCCGGGAATTGACCAGTAGCCCTATTTCATCCCCTTTTTTAGCGCTGGAGATGTCCACCCGGTCTATCTGCATGGAGGTTATGAGTTGAGTCAGGTCAGTGGTGTGCCCCTTTATCTTGACCGTATCCCCCATTGCCAGCGGCCCTTTCAACTTTATTACCGCGGCCTGCACATGCGGAAAATAATGGGTGATCGAACCGATAAGATTGCCCTCTTCTTTTTTTACGGCTTTTTTAGCCGGCGCTCTCTTTTTTGCCGCTCTTCTCTTCTTTAAAAGAGGCCTTCTTTTGGCGGGCTTTTTGGCAGTTTTCTTAACCCTTTTCTTGGCCGGTTTCTTTACCGGTTTCTTTGCCGCTTTCCTGACTTTCTTTTTCTTTTTTAAAGCCATAGCGACACCTCCTTATGAAATTAGTCTCCGTTAAAGCTTAAAGGATAACTTTCTCGGAAATTTCGGTTACAACCGGGATACGGCAGTACACCCCTAAAGAAGCCTGGATGATCCCCCAGATAGAGACCAAAAGGAACAAGGCATAGCCGAAAATGCCGATCAACCAGCCCAATAGAGGTATGATCGAGAGTATGAATGCCGCTACCTCCATGACAAAAAGCACCAGGCCCTGTTTGGCGTGGTAAAGGGCGAATTTGTTCTCCTTTTTTAATACCAGGGTTATTATGCAAAGAAAGGAAACATAGGAGATCACGGCAAAGAATTTGCCTTCGCGGACATCCTGTTCATCGGGTAAGTTTGTCATAGTCGGGTTCCTTAGATTATTGTTTTACTTCCAGCAAAGAGTCCTTTGAGCCGTATGGATTTAACCGGTTCAGAGGGTTTTCGGGGTCCTCGATCCAGTCCCCGTCAACTACAAAGCGGTACCGGTAGGATCCCTTATCCAGTTTTAGGCGTTTGGTCCAGGAGCCGTTTGTCTGCTCCATGCGGCTGTTTTCATCCAGTTTCCAGTTGTTGAATTCGCCTGCCAGGTAGACCTCTTTTGCCCCGGGGGCCTTGATCGTAAGGGTGACGGTGCTCAATTTCGGCAGGGTTTCTTTAAGGATCTCCTTCATCCGTTTTTCCAGGTTTTTTTGCGGCAAGCTGACCGGGACTGCCGGCTCCTCCTGGGTGATGATCTCCCGGGAAAGCGAGAAATAATCTTTTGCCCCGCGGCAGTATTTATCATAAGTAAGGATATGGAGCCCCGCGTTCTGCGCCTCTTTTAATTTCACATTCACGTGGATAATGTTTGAGAACATCTTCTCCTTGTAGTCGCTTTTGATCTTATCGAGCATTTTAAAGGAGTGCTGCAGCCGGGAATCAAAGTTGGTTACCAGCACCCGGAAACGCACGTCATGGTTTAATCTTTCGTTTACCAGTTTGATGATGCTGGTCAGTTGGCTCAATCCCTCCAGGGAGAAGCGGCTGGCTTCAACCGGGATGATTATTTCGCCGGCCGCGCGCAGGGCATTAATGGTCAGGATGCCCAGGTTTGGCGGGCAGTCGATCAGGATATAATCGTAGTTGCCCTTGAATTCCTTTAAGGTGTCCCAGAGCCGGGATTCGCGGCCGATCTCTCCGCTTAATTCCTGCTCCAGCGTGCTTAGGACTATTGATGATGGCGCTATGTCAAGGTTCTCTCCCAGATTCTGGATGATATCCTCAAGACGGGATTTTTTATGAGCTATTTTGGAGAGGACATTATAAATACTCGTATCCGCCTTGATATTCAGGCCGCTTGAGGCGTGCGCCTGGGGGTCAAGGTCGATCAACAGGACCCTGCGGCCGTTGACCGATAACGCCGCGGCCAGGTTGATGGATGTGGTTGTTTTTCCGCAACCGCCTTTTTGATTGGCAATTGAGATGATGCGCATGAGGACCCTCCTTAGAAAATTATTTCAAGACCCTGATATTATCAAGATAAACTATCCCCGATTTATTGCGGCTGTTCCATTCTTCAATGGTAAAAGCCAAAGTTTTCATCTGGCGCCAGTCATTCATCTTGGCGAAACGGCTGAAATCTATTCTTTGCTCCGTCCATTTGCCGGGGATGTTCTTTACGTAAACTTCCGACCTCTCATCAAAGCGGTTAATGAACTCTACCTTCAATGAAATAATATCTTTGGGGTTTGTTTTCCTTACCGCGAAGGCCAGGCTTTTATATCTGGATAAATTCAGCTGTTTCAGGTTCAGAGAGAAGGTCTCTTTTTTTGCGGGATCAAAATTGAAGTTTATTTTTGCGGCGTCCTGATGCAAAAACAAGGCGATCTGGCTGCTTGGCCTGCGGCTGTTGATATTATGATAGGTAATGCCGCCTAAGACAAAAATTACCAAGCCGGCAGCCAGGATAAAATTCCGCACCGGTTTAGGATAAGATTTTAACTTACGCTTTTTCTTTGATGATCTTGAAGAGGCATCCAGGTAAATGTTAGCCAGATGCTCATAGATTTCTTTCTTGTCCATTTGAAGATACTTTATAACACAAAACCTTATCTATGTCAAGGAGTTAAGGGGTGCTGCAGGTAGTCAGGGGCTTGGTGATCGATCAGCTGGTAAAAATTAGATAAATGCAGCCGGAATAGCCGGTCAAATGACCCGTCCGGGTCCTCGCCGTACCACCAGAACCAGTCGCTTCCTTCCAGGATGTACATTTGTTTTAAGGCCATTTCACCGGGCTCTTTTATTTTTGCAAGGGCCTTCCTTGCTTCTAAAAGCCACTCCCAGGCCTTTACTTTATAGGGGTTGCCTATCCATTTGCCGAATTCCCCGTAAATCCAGGAGCCGGCGCTTAAGCGCCTGATCTGGAGTTTCGCCGGTTTATCTTTGAGGTATTCGCTTACGGTCGTGGTCTTGACAAAATCAGCTTCGCTTAGGCGGCGGTAAAACAGGTCCAGGAAGTCATAGCCGTCATTCCTGAAATACTCCCAGGCATTTTCCCCGTCCATGGCAATGGTGACCAGGGTATCTTTACCCTTGAAGGCCTTGTTGATATTCTCAAGGTGGGCCATGAAATCATTCACCGCATCCTCCTCCTTCATCTTATGATAGGTAAAGCCGATCAGGTCTGAAAGGTTGCGGTCGCGGAAGACGATGTTAAGCTCTCCCCCCTTCCTTTTCAATAGATGCGGCTGATAGAGCAGTTTTGTGTCGCGCTTCTTTGTCTTTAGCGATTTAAATAATACGGCTTCATCGGCGACGATCCATTCGATCCCGGATTCGATTATGAACGGCAGGATGTGCTCGCTTACCGCTTCTTCCGAAGGCCACATGCCAACGGGAGCCGTATCAAACCTCTGTTTATAAAATTCCACAGCACTCTTTATATGCTCTCTTGCATCTTGAGGGAAACTAAACTCTTCTTTCGGCAGGGCCGTTTTCTTGTTCGCTTCTTTAGCGACATTGGTGCTGCATAATAAAGGCAGGATCGGGTGATAATACGGGGTGACGCTTATTTCAAGCTGGCCATTCTGTTTGAAGCGGCGGTAGGCGGGGATTATCTCCTTTAATATCTCCAGCTGTTTATCCAGGACTACCTGTTTATCCTCTTCGCTAAAGAACCGCTCTTTGAGTATTATTGTTTTAAGTTGGGGGATATTCCGGCGGAATGACGGGTCGATCCAGGCAAGGTTAAACAGAAGCTGCAGGTCAAGGTAATCCTGGCCGGAAAATTCCAGGTTGTCCTCCTTGCGTTTGTAAAGTTCATAATAACGCGGGAATGTCGCTATCACCCTCTCTTTGTTTATGGAGAAAAAATTACGCAGGATGAATTCTTTATCGTTTTTAGAGAGTTCAGCCGCCGGTTTCCTGGAGAGTTCAAAGTACGTGTCCTTTACCCTGCCGGCATTATAATCTTCTACCTGCTCAAATAAAGACGGGACGACATTAAAGGTCTGTTTGATCCCGGGGAATCTCTCCAGGAATTGCGCCATATCCAGGTAATCTTTTATCCCGTGAAGCCTTACCCAGGGCAAGCCGCTTACCTGGGTAAGCAGGTCCTTGTAATACGGCTGGTGCATATGGAATATGAAAGCCAGATAAAGCATAAAATTTTCCGTAATTTAATAAAAAAGCCCTTGGAGGATTTAAGCCCCCAGGGCTTTTTTATTTTACATAACTTGTATTAGAATACGACCTTCATGGAGCCGATCAACTGGGTAGCATTCTTCTCATTTGCGGTAAGCGCTTCCCCTGGTTTAAACCAGCCGCCAATCAAGGCAAACTGCACATCCTCGGTATAATCATAAGTAACGCTTAAGTCAATGGCATCACCAAGGTGCACTTTACCAGTATAGCTGTTGCTGGTCCCATTGGTTCCATCATAGAAGAATGGGCTGGTAAAAGAGCTGAGGTCTTTCTTCTGGGCTACATTATAATAGCCATAGACCGCGGCGATGGTAACATCATCCATCGGCTTGCAGCTTGCCTTCAGGTTGAAAACGCTCATATTTGTAAAAGGCAAGAGCGTGTAGGTGATATTGTTCAGCTTCTGATCGTAGAACATTGGATCCCAACCACCGTTTCTGGTGTTGCCGATAGTGTCGCTTTTTTCACCGGAAAGGTAGGTATAGGAAGCTCCGACCATTGGTGTGGTTTTGATCTTAGCAAACGTATAATCCACCATGCCTTGAAGGGCCCAGGCATCATGCTTTTTCTCGGCAAGCACGCTAGTATTATTTCTGCCGAACTGGTAAGCGCCTTCGAAGGAAGCGGTCAAGTTCTCAATCGGCGAGCTGGAAATCAAAGCGCCGACAGTGTTTACTTTATCGGATTTTCCACCAGATGTTACGGTGTCGCCATTTTTATAATTATCATTCTTCAGGTAGTAATATCCTGATACGCTGGTTTTGTTGTCGATCGCGTAAGTAGCATTGACGCCCATAAGGTTAATATCATTTTTCTCGGATATGGGGCCGGTGCCGGTAGTAGAATAGCTGGTTTGCCTTACTTTGGCGTAAATCGCGTCAATGACCAGCGGATCGTAGTTCAGGGTCGCGCGAATGGCGTCAAAGGCTTTTCTTTCGGTTAAATCAGTGGGGATATTCGTTACCCCGCTGGCTACTTTAGCGTTACCTATAACTAACCCATTGCCGAATTTAATTTCCTGGCGTCCTACGGTAAGGCTTAATGGTGAATAGAGGAACTCCTTTAGGGTAGCATAGGCAAGGTCGATGTCAATCGCGTTGTTTCCGTTTGAAGCCGTATCATTCTGTCCGTTCCAGACTCTTTCGTTGATCAGCCTTACAGTTGCCATTACATTATCCGTAAGGTCCGCGTCAATGCGTATCCTGGTCTGAGACATAAGCAGGCTTTGCTTGAATTGACTTTTATCCCCGGTGGTACTGTAATTCAACCCGTAATAGTTTCTTGTCAATCCAGTTGCCGTGATGTCCCCGCTTACCTTCACATTCTGCACTTCGGCGTAGGCGGGCGAAAATGCCAACCCGGCTACCAAAGCAAGCGCTAATACTGCTATTAAGCGTTTACTCATTTTCTTTCTCCTCCTTTTTTGTTAACTGTGATGGATATATGTGTTTAACCAGGCCAATAATCTTATTGCCTGGGATGATTTCCAGATTACTTAAAGGTATTTTACACGTAACTCTTTATTTGTCAAGAGTTTTTTTACTTGACCGGAGATTTGGCCTTTTTAGCGGCTACTTGCGATTTAGGCCCTAAGGAGATGGTCAGGATCACGGTGCTGCCCTTCTGCTCCAGGGCAATAATACAGCTTTCGCTCTCCCGCTCAAAGTTCAGAAGCCGCTGGCCGTATTCCACGATATTTACCAGGTTCCAGTTATACATCGGCATCTGTTCTTTGTAGAAATTGACTACCAGGTCAGGGTTATTTTTGCCCTGGTATTTTAAGACGCCCACCCGCACCCCGGAGCTTTCAAAAGAATATGATTCTCGGGGCAGGCTCTTAAAGCCGACAGGGACCGGGATATCGCTGAATTTCAAAATTGCCTGCGGCTCAAGAAGGTTGGGATTAGTCGTCGGTTTATTATTTGAAATTGTGGAGCAGCCCGAAAGAGCGGTAGTCAACAAATAACAGGCAGCAGACAGAAAAAAAAGTTTCCTGAAAGATTTCATCTTCCCTCCTTTTTGGACAGAAATTCTTCCACGTCTTTATAGATTTTATCTATTTCGTTTTGAGTCAATCCAAAGTCCAGCCCTACCTTTATCAGCTCGGCCGGGGAAATAATATCTTCCGGGGTATGGCTGTCATTGTTTAAAATTAATTTCGCCCCGAATTTCCTGGCTTGCTCGATTACGTGGGTGTTGGTTTCCCTGTGGCCGCGCCTGCTGGTTACCTCCAGGAATATCCCCCGTTCTTTGGCCAGCTTCGTATCTTTATCGGAGATCAACCCCGGGTGGGCCAATATATCTATATCGGCCAAAAGGGCTAAGTGGTTGGTATCTTTTGCCACCGGTTCAACCGGGGTTTCGCCGTGGGCAATGATGACCTTGATCCCTTCTTTCCTGGCTAATGCCGCAAGCGGCTTGAACTGCTCCGGAGGCAGATGGGTCAATTCTATCCCGGGTAGGACTTTTATCTGGGAATTTTTCGGCCAGCGCCGGCAGAACTCTACGATGGCCTTGGCGGCCTGTTTGATATTGCTGTAGTCTGCGTGGTCGGTTATGGCGATCGCCTTGTAACCTTTATCCTGGTAGCGCACCGCTACCTCCGAGGGTAGAAGTTCTCCGTCGCTTAAGAATGTATGGCTGTGTAGATTATACATAAGCAACCTTTTTTAGAAAAATTTGTTCGACCCCTTCTTTCCAGCCGATGATTTTAGATAACAGATCTCGGCTATGGATCAGGATTTTACAAGTTCCTAAATATAAAACGTTCTTTTTGCCTTTATATAATGAGTTTTTTATATAGGATTTATGAAACTGGGTTATAGGCAGGGATGTTATCTTTTGCCAGTATACTTCACATTCTTTAACGGAATGCAATGAATTAAGGATTAATCCAATCCTAAACTTATCCAGTTGGACTTTGCAATATTTTTTGAACCAAGCAAGCATTATTTTTATCATTCGCGGATCGGAGTTACAAAACTGGACAGAACCTAAATTTTTACTACCTTCGGACCAATAAAGCATTAAACCCGCAACGAAAAACGAGTCGTTAATTAATTGCTTGCTTTCAACTCTTGCGCTTTCTCTTATCGATTCGTGGTGCTTAGCGCTAGATTCTGTTCTTCTTTTAGAAGTAAAATAAGCAGTGCGCTGTTTATCTTTAAGCTTACTAATGTGCTCCGTAGTTAATTGCACATCTTTGAGCCATCTGCTTAAGGTTGATTTTGAGACTTTTAAGATTTTTTGTATTTCAGAGTAACTTCTTCCATGTTTACGCCAAGTAATCGCTTTTTCTTTTTCCAGTCTCTTCAAGTAAAGGCCTTTAATAGTGCCCCAGGGCGGATTCGAACCTCCGACACCAGGTTTAGGAAACCTGTGCTCTATCCATCTGAGCTACTGGGGCAGATTTATTCTCCTTCAAATTTAACCAGAGAATATACGGGGTATCCCTTTAATTTTTCCTTACCACCAAGGTCAACCAGCTCAATGACAAACCCTATGCCCCGGATATTTCCTCCCAACTGCTTTACCAGTTTTATCACCGCCCTTACCGTGCCGCCGGTGGCTAACAGGTCATCAATGATCAGGACCTTTTCACCCCGGTCAATAGCGTCTTTATGGATCTCCAGGGTGTCTGTCCCGTATTCCAGCTGGTAAGTAGCGGAGATGGTCTTGTGGGGCAGTTTGCCTTTTTTACGCACCGGCACAAATCCCGCGCCAAGCTTATGGGCGACTGCCGCGCCGAAGATAAAACCGCGCGCTTCAACCCCCACTACCTTGTTGATCTTCATCTTCTTATATTTTTCCGCCAGCAGGTCAACAGCTTTTTTAAAGGCTGCTTTATCCAGGATCAAAGTGGTCACATCGCGGAAAAGTATCCCCGGCTTGGGAAAGTCGGGTATATTCCTTATGGATCTTTCCAACAGGCGTTTATTCCCATCAATTTTTTTCTTGAGCGTCATATTTCCTTCTCCTGTCCAACAACGAATTTTCTCAATTTTCTTAATGCCGCCTCTTCGATCTGGCGGACCCTCTCCCGTGAAACCCCCAGTTTTTCAGCAACCTCTGCCAGTGTCCGCGTTTTGGTTTTATTCAGGCCAAAGCGCATATCCAGTATCTCCCTCTCCCTCTCGGACATTACCTCAAGGAGATTATCTATCCTCTCCCGGTCAAGCAGGTGCTCGATCTCGGCGTCCGGAGCTATGGCATTCTGGTCCTCCACCAGGTCCGATACCTGGTTATCGCTGTCTTCGCCGATCGGCGCCTCCAGCGACGAGGTGGTAGTGGACATCCAGAAATTTATCTGTTCAACCTTATCGGGAGGGAGCTTTAATTTTTTGGCGATATCGGTGTCGGAAGGCACGCGCTTTAATTTTTGGCTTAAGCGCTCTTTGGTCTTTTTCCATTTGGCGATCAGGTCATTCATGTAAACCGGGACCCGGATTATCTTTCCCTGCTCGCTGATCGAGCGGGTGATCCCCTGCTTGATCCACCAGGCAGCGTAGGTTGAGAAACGGAAACCCTTGCGGTGGTCGAATTTCTCAACCGCCTTCATTAATCCCAGGTTACCTTCCTCGATCAGGTCAAGGAAGGGTATGCCCAGGTGCATGTATCTTTTGGCGATATTGATCACCAGGCGCAGGTTCGCCCGGATCATATCCTTGCGCGCGATCTCATCCCCCCGCCTGATCTTTTTGTTCAGCTCGATCTCCTGTTTCGGGGTCAAAAGAGGTATCTGCCTGACTTCCTTAAGATATGTTTTTAATGCTTCCATATTTTACTTTTTCAATACTGCCTGTGCCGCGGCTAATTTCGCTATCGGCACCCTGAATGGCGAGCAGCTGACATAATCCATGCCTACCTTATGGCAGAACTCCACGGATTTAGGTTCTCCTCCGTGTTCGCCGCAGATACCGACCTCAAGGGCCTTATTGGTTGACCGGCCGCGTTTTATGCCTATCTCGATCAGCTCACCGATACCCTCCTGGTCAATGCTCTGGAAGGGATCCTCCGGCAGGATGCCTTTTTTAATGTACTCCGGCAGGAACCCGCCGATGTCATCCCTTGAGAAACCAAATCCCATCTGGGTCATATCATTGGTCCCGAAGGAGAAGAACTTGGCGACATTCGCCAGTTTATCCGCGACCAGTGCCGCGCGCGGGATCTCGATCATGGTGCCAAAGAGATGCTTTAGTTTCTTTAAACCGTATTTGGCCAGGACCTCTTTGTATATCCGCTCGGCGATAGCAAACTGATCATCCAGCTCCTTTACATCGCAGACAACCGGGATCATGATCTCCGGATACGGATGCTTGCCTTCTTTGGCCAATTCAGCCGCGGCTTCCAAGATCGCGCGGATCTGCATGGCGCTTACTTCAGGATAGGTCACGCCCAGGCGCACGCCGCGATGGCCCATCATCGGGTTTGATTCATGCAGGCCGTCGGCTCTCTTGGAGAGCTCCTCCATAGAGATGTTCAGCTCTTTGGCCAGCTCCTCCAATTTTGACGCCTCGCGGGGAACGAACTCATGCAAGGGCGGGTCCAGCAGGCGGATCACCACCGGAAAACCGTCCATAGCCGCGATCGTGCCTTTGATATCCTTCTTTACAAAAGGGAATAATTCATCAAGCGCCTTTTGTCTTTCCTCAACTGTTTTAGAAATGATCATCTTGCGCAGCAAAAAGAGCGGTTCATCCGAACCTTTGCCGTAGAACATATGCTCGGTGCGGAAAAGCCCGATTCCCTCGGCGCCGAATTGACGTGCCTTGGCAGCATCATCCGGGGTATCCGCATTGGTGCGCACTCCCAATCTCCTTATTCCGTCGCACATCCTAAGGAATTCCGAAAGGACCATATTCTCCTCGGAGACATCCATCATCGGAAGCCGGCCTTCATATACATTGCCTTTAGTACCGTTCAAAGTAACCCAGTCCCCTTCTTTAAGTGTCTTGCCGTCCACATGCATCAATTTGTTTTCTACGTCAACGTGGATGGTGCTGCAGCCGACGATACAGCATTTGCCCCAGCCGCGGGCAACCAATGCCGCATGTGAAGTCATGCCGCCGCGGGCAGTGAGGATCGCCTGGGATGCGCGCATGCCTTCAACATCATCGGGGTTGGTTTCTTCACGAACCAGGATCACTTTTTTTCCGGTTTTAGCCCATTCCACCGCGTCATGCGAGGAAAAAACGATCTGGCCGCTTGCTCCGCCCGGGCCGGCAGGAAGCCCTTTGGTAAGGGGTTTATGCTCCATTTCTGCCTTCGGGTCGATGACCGGGTGAAGTAATTCATCAAGCTGCGATGGGGTCACCCGCATCACTGCCTGCTCTTTCTTGATCAATTTTTCCCTGACCATATCCACGGCCATGCGCACCGCAGCCGGGCCGTTGCGTTTGCCTACGCGGCACTGCAGCATAAAGAGCTTTCCTTTTTCAATGGTAAACTCAATATCCTGCATGTCATGGTAGTGTTTTTCCAGCCGGTTCTGAATGCTGTGCAGCTCCTTGTAGATGTTAGGCATTGCTTTTTCCAGGGTGAGCAGCTCTTTGTTATGGCTTGAGGTTGAATATTCATTGATCGGCGCCGGAGTGCGGATACCTGCCACCACATCTTCCCCCTGCGCGTTGATCAGATATTCCCCGTAGAAATTATTCTCTCCGTTTCCGGGGTTACGCGTAAAGGCAACACCGGTTGCCGAATCATCACCCATATTTCCGAAGACCATGGTCTGTACATTTACCGCAGTGCCCCATTCATCCGGGATATGCTCGATCCTGCGGTAGCTGATGGCCCGCTTTCCGTTCCAGGAGGAAAATACCGCGCCGATGCCTCCCCACAACTGCTCCATCGGCTCATCGGGGAACTCCTTGCCCAGAACTTCCTTGATCTTGGCTTTGAACGCCGCGCAGAGTTTTTTCAGGTCATCCACGTTTAAATCCGTGTCGATTTTGTAATTCTTTGACTTTTTCACCTCGGCCATTATTCTCTCCAGCTGCTTACGGATGCCTTCTTCCCCTTTTGGTTCAATACCGGCAGCTTTCTCCATGACTACATCGGAGTACATCATGATCAGCCTGCGGTAAGCATCGTAAACAAAACGGCTGTTGCCGTTGCTTTGCTTGACCATGCCGGGAATGGTTTTTTCGGTCAATCCTACGTTCAGGACCGTCTCCATCATCCCGGGCATGGATTTCCTGGCGCCGGAGCGGACGGAGAATAACAGGGGGTTATTGGGATCCCCGAATTTCCTCCCCATCATTTTTTCTACTTTTTCTATTGCTTTAAGCGCCTGTTCTTTTAACTCTTTGGGGTATTTCTTCTTGTTCTGGTAATAATATGTGCAGACCTCTGTGGTGATGGTAAATCCGGGAGGAACAGGAAGAAGTAATTCTTTGTTCCCGGCCATCTCGGCAAGGTTGGCGCCTTTGCCGCCCAAGAGGTTCTTCATGCTTTCATTTCCGTCTGCCTTGCCTCCACCAAAAGAATAAACGTATTTCTTTGCCATTACTTTTTAAACCCTTCCTTTCCTTGTTTTTGGGGACAGTTTTGCTTTGGTTTAAGAACCGTCCCTGAGTTGATTTATTAAATATTCCGCTAATTTATCTATTGAGATCCTTTCCTGTTTCATGGAGTCCCTTTCCCGCACAGTTACCTGTTTGTCTTCCAGGGACTGCACATCCACGGTCACGCAGTAAAGGGTACCTACTTCGTCCTGCCTGCGGTAAAGTTTGCCGATAGCCCCGGTATCATCATAGACCGTAACCATTGATTTTTTCAGTTCTTTGGCGATCTTCCTGGCCAAATCCACGATCTCCGGACGGTTACGCAAAAGCGGCAGCACCGCCACTTTAGTAGGAGCCATCTCTTTGCTTAGTTTAAGCACGACGCGGGTATCCCCTCTTACCTCTTCTTCATGATAAGCATCCGCCAGTACCGCCAGCACACTTCTGTCCACACCGCCGGATGGTTCGATTATATAAGGGTAGAACCTTTCTTTTTTCTGGTCGTCAAAGTAGACCAGCTCTTTTCCGCTGAATTTGGAATGCTGCTTAAGGTCGAAATCCTGCCGGTTGGCGATCCCTTCCAGCTCTGACCAGTCATCCCCTGAAGTGGAGAAGGGGAATTTGTATTCGATATCAGTGCAGCTTTTAGCGTAATGCGCCAGTTCTTCCCTGGAGTGTTCGCGTTTGCGCAGGTTCTCTTTTTTTATCCCCAGGCGCAAATACCAGTTGAATCTCTCCTCAACCCAGGACTCATAAAGCTTACCCGCTTCCTCCGGGCGGCAAAAATATTCTATCTCCATCTGCTCGAATTCCCGGGTGCGGAAGGTAAAATTCCCGGGGGTGATCTCGTTGCGGAAGGATTTGCCGATCTGCGCCAAACCGAAAGGCAATTTGGGGTGCCTTGAGTCAAGGATGTTCAGGAAATTGACGAACATGCCCTGGGCGGTTTCCGGCCGCATGTAGATGGCGCTGGATGTATCTTCTATCGGGCCCTGGTATGTCTTGAACATCAGATTAAAAGGTCGGGATTCGGTAAGTTCTCCGCCGCATTCCGGGCATTTGTTTTTGCCTTTAAGGTCCTCGGCCTTGAAGCGTTTTTTACAGGACTTACAGTCGCTTTTTAGATCAAAGAAATTTTCCGTGTGGCCCGATGCCTCCCATACTTTAGGGTGCATGAGGATAGAGGCGTCCATCCCGAAGATGTCGTCGCGCTCGTAGACATTGGAGCTCCACCAGGCCTTTTTTAGGTTGTTCTTCAGTTCAACCCCGTAAGGCCCGTAATCCCAGGTATTGGCAAGCCCGCCGTAAATTTCGCTTCCCTGGAAGATAAACCCCCGGCGTTTGCAGAGGGAAACGATCTTATCCATTAAAATTTGCGCCATAGCTTTTTATTTTAAAGCAATAAGGTCAAAAATTCAAGTTAATTCTGCTTTGCCTTGAG
>Ga0172375_10002403_pt1 | contig 29173 bp, 24 predicted proteins | sample LakKiv1m_FD_114537 | JGI IMG/M metagenome (GOLD analysis project Ga0172375, IMG submission 114537) | Freshwater microbial communities from Kabuno Bay, South-Kivu, Congo - kab_092012_11.1m | ecosystem: Environmental > Aquatic > Freshwater > Lake | place: Democratic Republic of the Congo... | reverse complement strand
TCGCCCGGTGTATTTGTGCTGCTCCGTGCACCGGAGACACTGGCAGTTTCCTCCGTGTTCAAGGCCATCATGAACGCCGGGGTCCAGCCCGGCCAACTCGGCCTGGTCGGGCTTGATGACAGGATCGAACGGGCCGTAAACCAGGCTGCGGGCGAACAGTCCGGCCTGGGCTCTCTCTACATTTCTGACCTCGCTGTGGAGGGTTGACAACACCGTTCCGCAGGCGCGGGAGATCGGACAGCGCAGAAGGGGAAAAGGTTGTGATGCAGGATTCCGATTTCCGGGATGCGCTGAATTCCGAGCAGTACGAGGCGGCCCTGGCGCCGGACGGCCCGGTCCTTATCCTTGCCGCTGCCGGTACCGGCAAGACAAGAACACTGGTCTACCGTGTGGCCTATCTTACCTCCCGTGGCGTTTCCCCCGGACACGTGCTGCTCCTGACATTCACGAACAGGGCGGCACACGAAATGCTCGAACGTGCCGAGTCACTGGTGGGTACCAGGGCAGGGGGCTGGTGGGGCGGAACCTTCCATCACATGTGTAACCGCGTGTTGCGACGGCACGCAGCCAGCCTGGGATACCCTTCAGACTACACCATCCTGGACAGGGATGACTCCCGGACCCTTGTGGCTTCATGTGTTCGCGAGAGAAAACTCCGAAACAAGGAATTCCCAAAACCGGAGGTCCTGTTGAGCCTTCACAGTGCGGCGGTGAACAGCAGCCGCGCGCTGGACGATGCGCTGAAAGATCGGTTCGGCGACGTTGACGTCGATGTGGAAGATATACGAAAAGTCCTGCAGGACTATGAAAGCCGCAAGCGCAAGCAGAATGCAATGGATTTTGACGATTTGCTGGTCAATGGCGTTCGACTTCTGCGCGAGCATGGCGAAGTACAGGATCAGTACCAGCACCAGTTCAGGTATGTGCTTGTAGATGAGTACCAGGACACCAACCCGATCCAGGCAGAGCTCGTGGATCGGCTTGCAGGCCGGCACCGGAACCTCATGGTGGTGGGCGATGATTTCCAGAGCATCTATTCGTGGCGCGGCGCAGATTTCCGGAACATCATGTCTTTTCCCGAGCGCTATCCCGACGCAAAGGTTGTCAAGCTGGAGACGAACTACCGGAGCGTTCCCGAGATCCTGTCGGTGGCAAACGCGTGCATTGCAGGGAATCCACAACAGTTCCAAAAGACACTCCGACCGACGCGCGAATCGCATCATAAGCCACTGGTGGCATATATGCCCGACGGCGCTGCACAAGCCCATTTCGTTGTGGAGACAGTGCGCGAACTGTGCAGCGAGGGATACGATCTCTCTGATATTGCCGTGCTTTACAGGGCTCATTACCACGCGATGGAACTCCAGATGGAGCTTACGCGGCAGAGGGTTGCGTACACGATCATGTCCGGATTGCGCTTCTTTGAACAGGCGCACGTTAAGGATGTTCTGTCCCTCCTGCGCGTGCTGGAGAGTCCATCGGACCAGATCGCTTTTATGCGATTGCTGATGTTGTTTCCGGGAGTGGGCGAGCGTACCGCGGAAAAGATCATGGAACGCGCCGGCGGCAAATTCGACGCCCTTGATGCCGCGGCGCGGGGACTTGTGGGGCGTCTGCTGCGCGCCGACGCGGCCCTCGAATGGAACGAAATATCGGCCATCATGGGCAGGTACGAAGCAACTGGCAGGAACGCCGGTTCAACCATGGAACAATTTGTCGAGGCGTTCTATGAGCGTCATGCGGTCAATACGTTCGATAATGCCGATAGAAGGCTGGAAGACATCCGGGAACTGATAGCATACGCCGACAAATTCGAGAGTACTGAGCGCCTGCTGAGCGAGGTGGCCCTGATGACCAACCTCGATGCGGAAGCCGAGGATGTGAACGCGCGGGCTCTGTCCACGCTCCGCTTGAGCACCGTACACCAGGCCAAGGGCCTGGAGTGGCAGGCCGTCATCATCCTCTGGATGACAGAAGGGATGTTCCCGTCATCCAGGTCCTTGAGTGAGTCGGAAGCTGCCGAGGCCGAGGAGCGGCGATTGTTCTACGTGGCCATTACGCGTGCAAAATCAGAGCTTTGCCTTTGTGTCCCGCAGGTCAGGCGAATGCGCGATGGGGGTGTGATGCCGTGCCAGTCCTCCAGGTTCCTGACCGAACTCCCGCAGGGCCTTGTAAGAACGAAGCGACCGGGCTTCTACTGAGCGCAGAGGGCCCGCAGGCAGCGGGTTCACTTGTCATTCCGTGGGGTCGAATCGCCGCTCAGCTTCTCAAGCTTGTTGAAGAATGTCCCGACTGCCTTGTCGAAGTCCTTCTGCAGTTTGCCCTCGACGTATCCCCTTGGTGCCAGCTCCAGGACAGTGACCGTGAGTGCCGCTTCATCGATGCCGGGACGAAAGAGGGACCCGCGTATCCTCACGGGTATGTCCATTTCCGGCGGAAGCTTGATGTCCCCGGCTTTCTTCGCAAGCTTGCCGCTCAGTCTCGGGTTCGTGAAGTGGAGATTGACGACCGAGGTCTTCGGGTCGAAATCTCCATCGCGGCAGGTCAGTTTGACATCAGCGGAAACCCGGTCGCCCTGGATGTCCAGTCGCCTGGTCAGATCAGCCATGCTTGCAGTCTCGAGGGATGCCAACTTGCCCTCCAGATCGAAGCTGGCGGTGTAGGGGTTGAGAATCGGTGCAACACGCCCCTTGAGATCGGTGATCAGGGTATTCGGGTCGGAATCAAGATGGGATTTTACCGTCAGTGTGCCCCATTCTTCGGGGCCTGACGCGACGGTACGGACATTCCTGGCTTCAATGGTCACTTTCACTGCAACGCGTTCGAACTTGCTGTCTTCGGCATGGTCAACCAACTCGACAAGTGTTGTGATGACAGCATTGTCCAACTTCATCGCGGGCATCTCAACAACCGGTACCTGGTCAGGCTCTTCCCGGTCTTCAGGTTTCTCTTCACCCTCCGGTTTTTCTGGAACAGGTTCCTCTGTGGGCGGTGTTTCCGCTGTTTCCTCTTCCTTGGGTTTCCCGGTCTCCTCCGGTCGGCGTGCTTCAACACCTTCCTTGATCTGGCTCCAGTTTATTGCCCCGTCTTTATTACGCACGACAACGAACTTGATGCCGTCAATGTTGCAGTCGGAAATACGAGTGACGCCTCCGATAAGGGACAGGACGCCAAGGTTGACCTGTGCCTTATCCAGGGAGAAACTTTGTGGCTCCGTAAATCCGTCAGGGTTTCCAAGGCTGAAGCCTGAAAGGTCAAGCTCTCCCGCGGGGGCATCCAGGGACACACGGTCCAGTTTTACGTCAACACCCAGAGCGTCCCTGAGCTGCGGCAGGGCATGCGTCCTGACAAAGCCGGTCAACCCGGTCATCAGGAACACGTGCACACCAACCAAGATGAGTACAATGACAACTGCAAGTGCCGCAAGGATTCGCAATGCCCGTTTCATGCCTGTACGGTGGTGTTGTTGATGGTCATGACCATGTGCGCTGCTAAGCCGTTCATTTTGCCTTCGCAGTCCTGGGCTTGCGCAGCGCAAGCACCATTGCAACTTCGGGACAGGTGAACGGGGACTCGTATTTTGCACAGTTTATGCAGCCCATGTAGATCTTGTGCATCAGCTTCTCTTTTGGCGTTTCCTTGAATCCGAACCTGGCAAAGAATTCCGGGGTAAACGTGAGAGCCAGTATCTCTGCAGGGCGGAGTGACTTGATCTTTTCGATGGCAGCCTCGACCAGCACCCTGCCTATACCTTTGCGTCTCAAAGCCTTATCAACGGCAAGCGACTTGATCTCGACTGACGGGTCGAGTGCCGCACTTATCTGAGGAAGAATCTGCCACGACACGGTTCCAACGACCCTGTTTCCCATCACGCACACAAAGGAGCGGTCCACGTTCTGGACAATGTCGCCGATGGGGCGAGGCAGGAGTTCCTCGGGGTACTGTTTGATCAGGTCGAATATGTCATCCGCATCCTGGAACCCTGCTGCACGTATCACATATGGAGCACTTGTCATGGCAAAGGAATGTAGTGCGGGATCCGCAGGGCCTCAAGTGCAAATAGTGGTGGGAACCAGCTATAGGCTTGCGCAGATGTTCAACATTGTGAATTCTCTGGTGAAGCAAATGAAGATGCCGGCGAAAGCGGGAGTGCCTCATAATGACGAACAGAATGACCCTGATGGAATGTGTGTCGTGGAAATTTCTTCGCCTGCCCGTGGTTGTGATCCTGGCAGCGTCCCTGGCCGCAGATTCGAAGGGCGGTGATGCCGACATGACCGTGACCATGGAACGGCATATCTCAGGTCCTGATGCGCTGGGTGGGTGCTTCAGGGATATGGGTATCGAAGTCTCGAAGACAGATGGGAAGGTCCGACTCGCGCCAGTCGAGTACATTGTGGATGCGGTCGGTAACAAAGTGAGCGGGAAAGCGCGATTCTCCGAGCAACGGTCGGGAAAGAAGAGTTTTGATCTTGGGAAGGCCGGGGCGCAGGGCGGTGATGTCCTGATTTTCAGCATACCGCAGGGCGTGGCCACCTGGAATGGTAAGCCCCTAGCACTGTCGTCCTACGAGCACACAGGGGGATGGCAGAAGGGCACGCTTGCAAAACAGGATCTCAAAGACGGTATCAACGAGTTGATCCTGCAATCCGGTTTCACGCTTGAACAGGATGCAGAGACGAAACCGGCAAAGAACAGTTTTGACTCTTCTGACGGCGGCAAGACATGGATACAGGCGACGAATGGCGAATTCCTTGTCCGGCTGCGCCTGAAACGGCATCCGGCAAAGGGTGTGATATGGTCCGACGTAGTCGATCTCGCAGCGTTTCTGCCTGGCGATGGGCTATTGAGTGCACTGTCTGGATGGACTGCACACATGGACTTGAAGTGCGAAACGCCGAAAGGCACGGCGTTGCTCCTCGAATGCAGGAGCGGCGGCACTGCACGACCGGATTCGACATGGTCGGAATGGGGCAACGCAAAGGGCGACCCGAAGCCAAACCGCTACGTGCAGTGGCGGGCTACCATGACGACAGAAGACCGGTCAGTGACGCCGGTTCTTGCAGGTGTCGAGATCATCGCCAAAGCCACGGTTGTGGCCGACGCGGCAGGGTCCGGGGTCAAACTGGTTGAGATTACCCCGTCGCGCACGGTTCGAAGCTCCTGCCCGTATCCCTTCCAGCGCCCTTCTGCGAAGCTGGAGAGACTGCGCAGGGAATTCAAGTTGGACGAAGTCGTGGCGGCCGGCAAGACTGACATTGAGAAGCTGCTGCTCCTCCGTAACTGGGTGCGTCGTCGCTGGCCCTGCAACGACATGGGCAGCGGAGTACGTACGTGGGATGCTCTCGAGATCCTTACGGCCGGGGACAACCAGCACGGGATGTGCGTACATTTCGGAACGGTCTTCTACCAGTGCGCCCTTGCGTTGGGGTTCAACGCCCGGCCTGTTATCCTGACGAACCATTATGTTGCCGATGTGTGGGTGAACGAGTTCAGGAGATGGGTGCTCATGGATGTTGAGTCGGTGCAGCCGGAGGGTTTCAGATCTTACGGCACTGCCCACTACGTCAATGCCACTAGTGGTGTCCCGATGAGTGTGATGGAGCTGCACCGCGAAGTCCATGCGGTTCTCCGGAAAGGCGAGAACAGTGTTCCGACCGTGATCCAGAAATACACCGTCGACACGAACAACACGCTGCATGCTGAAATGGACAAGGTGCGTTCGCCCAAAGAACTGCGCATCTTTGAACGGTTCGCCTACCCTGAGCGAAACAACTACCTTGACCGGCTTGAGCCATGGGAGGAGTTTCACGGGCAGGACTACTACCACTCCGATGCGCACCTCTGGTGGCTTGGCGAGACCGAGCGCGGGCAGGAACAGGAATTCTCCCGTAGAACGGACAGGGAAGGGGACCTGATGTGGACCGTGAACGAAGTGGATCTAACGCTCACTGCAAGCACCAGGCCGGCGAGCGTAGATGTCACGGCAGTTACCGTTACGCCGAACTTCAAAGAATTCATGTGCCGCAAAAACGGTGGCGAATGGTCTTCTGTCCCTGCACCCGGCAGCGACCCGGACGAGCGTGTTGTTGTTATTGCATGGGATCTGAAACCGGGCGAGAACACGCTGGAAATCAAACCGATGAACATGTTCGGACGGGAAGGTTTGGTCAGCAAGGCTGTTGTCCGGTTCACAACGGCCAAATAGAACGCCTTGTGTGGGGACCACGGTGCGCGTGTTGCGTGGGTTGCGTTTTCACCTCGACAAACCGGTACCGCGTCCGGTATTGAGGCAGCGTTTCAACGTGTCGTCTGTCGTTGCAGAAGCCAGCTTTACGGAGAGGTGACCGAGTGGCCGATGGTGCGGCACTGGAAATGCCGTGTGCTCCAAAAGGGCACCGTGGGTTCAAATCCCACCCTCTCCGCCATCCTGCGCCCTCGGTCCTGCGGACCTCGTGGCTACGGATGGCTGCGCCGCAGAAATGGTGTTATGTACTACGTGTACGTTCTGAGGAGTATTAATCATCGTGATAAGACCTATGTTGGGTTCACCGAGGATATGGAACGGAGATTTCATGAGCACAACAGCGGGTCACAGATCTACTCGAGCCGTTACGCACCGTGGTGTATGGCGGCGCACATTGGGGTTGCAGATCGTGCAACTGCGCTCCGACTTGAGGAGTACCTGAAGAGCGCATCCGGCAAGGCGTTTCTGGTGAAGCATTTGCTGCCAGAGTTCAAATCCTGACTCCCGAAGCCACCTGGGCGAAGGGAGTCCCACCCTCTCCGCCAACCCGCGTCCTCGCGGGTTGCCACGCCGGAGCGGCGGCGCGAAGGCGGGCCAAGTCGAATGCCCTGAGCAAACGAACAAGGTGAGTGCGTCGAAGGGCATCGTAACGGCTCAGCGCCATGGACTGGCGCAATCACTGCCGCACCCTCAACCGCTAACACCGGCACCGTCTTCTGCCGTGGGCCCGTCATCTGACTCTGTGCCGGTATTCGGCTGGCACTCCAGTTGCTGCAATTCCACTGCCGGAACATTGCCATCGTGCAGCTTCTTCCGGTATTCCTGCACAATCTGTAGAACCAGGAATGCGAACAGCATCGAGAAAGGACGCCAGTAGGTTACACCGGCCGCAGCTATACGTGGTGCCCATGCGTCAAATGGTTCCTGGCAGGCAATATTGTCCGGTGATGTAAGGAGGTAGATCGTGGCCATTGCCGTGTATGCCCAGACAAGAGGTGAACGCCTGAAGATCGCGCATGCCACCAGCGGTATGGCCAGGTACTGGTCGGCCGGGTTTGGCGAAAACACGCACATGCTGACCAGGTAGAGGGGCAGTGAATACCGAAACTCTACATTCCGCAGCAGATAGCCGGCCGCCACGACCGAAACAAACCAGACGAACTTGAAGCCGGAAAGAACCGGTACCCATGCAAACACTGTGTCGAAAAACCGGCATGACATCACCAGGCCAATCAAGCGCGGATAGAACCCCGCCATATTCTGCATGCTGTAGCCGAAAACGTTGTTGATGATGCCTGCCCTGGAACCTTCGTTGAGAATGAAAGGGGCAAACCCAAGCGCGAACACCGCCAGTGGTATCGTCAATACAGCCATCTTTGCCTTGAGGCTGAACTCCCGTCTGAAGAACAGCCAGAACGGGAAGAATACGAGGATGTGTTTTGTAGCGAGCGAAAGACCGAGCACCACAAGCGGAGTTGCCATGCCAGGGCCGCGCTTTCCGGCCCGGTCAAACAGCGCCAGTGCAGCAAAGAGCCCGACTAGGATCGCCAGATTATCGAGCTGAGAGTGGTAGCCGGTAATCAGGATAGAGACGGGATTGAGAAGAAACCAGAAACCGGCCATGGCAGAAAAGCGCTTTGCGAGGAGAACGGCGATCAGGACGTCCACGTAAGCCAGCAGGGCGGCGACCTGCATATGAAAGACACCCATGTTGTCGTTCAGGAACAGGCGTTTCTGTGCAAAGCGGATCCCGCTCACGACGTAGGCCCAGACCGGCCCGTAGTTGTACCTGTCTGTCGCTGCATAGACGATCTTTCCGTCCAGCACGCTGTCGCTGACAAGCTCGTATGACTCAACATCGAAGTTGTTGCCCATGCCGGCAACGGTGACCTTGAATACTACCGATACTGCTGCGACAAACAGGAGAAGCCACCACGCGCCGGAACGCATTGAGCCCGTGCTGTTCATCGGGCCTCTTTCTGCAATCCCGTGCGTGCGAGACTGTTTCTGAATGCCAGCAACTCGCGGGTACATCGGATGCAGACCCTGGCCAGTTTCCATTTCATGATCGAACATGCTCCGCTTGTGCGGCCGCGATGCCGAACAGGGATATTCATGAGGTCGTTTCCGTCACGTGCAGCGAGGATGGTGAGGAAGATGTTCGGCGCGAATACCCCGGCCGGCACGCGTTCCAGGAGATTCGAAAGATAGGATCCGCTGACGAGTCGGAATGGTATGTTGGCATCGTTCACATGAACACGGAAGAACGCGGACAACATGGCCCTGGCGATGCGGGTTATGACCAACCTGTGCAGGGGGTCGTTACGCTGTTGCCGGCAACCAAGGATGAACGGACTCTCGTTGCGCCGTTCCCACAGGAGCCGGAAGTCGGCGGGATCAAACTGCCGGTCCGAATCCGTCTGGAAGACGAAGCCGGGGGTCATCTGCAGGGCCCCACGGTATCCGGTAAGTATGGCCGAACCATGGCCTCCGTTCGGTTGATGGATGACTGCAAGGCGGGTGAATTCCCTGGAAAGCGCATCAAGCTGCCCGGCGGTGGTGTCGGTTGATCCATCATCAACCACGAGTATCACGAAGGGATTGCCGACGATCCGACTCAGTTCCCTGTGCCATTCCTCAATGGTCTGCCTTATGCACCTTTCTTCGTTCCAGGCGGGAATGACCACAACACAGGCAGGAGTTTCCTTTGCGTTGTCGGCCATCGTGTTCTCCGGGCGAAGACTGTCCGGGGGAACCTGCCGGGGCAGGGCGTATCAGAACGTCGCCCTCATCTTGCACTCAGCAGGCCAATTATGGTCTTCGCGAACTGGTGGCAGTGCCCCCCGGAGCGGGCCGTGACAAGGTCGCCGTCGACCACGACATCCTGATCGGTATAGACGGCGCCATAGGCCTTTGCGTCCCCGATCAAGTTGTTATGTACAACCACCTTGCGTCCACGAACGAGCTCGGGAGCCGGGGCAACCAGCCACATTCCGTGGCATATGATTCCCTTCAGTATGGACTTCTCGGCAAATGCCCGTTTCAGGAATGCCGTGGCCGGCGGTATCTTGTTAACGTCTTCCGTGTAACGGAGACGGTCGGATACCATTCCGGACGGCACGATTATGCAGGAGAACGATTTGAGATCAGCATCCGTCATGCCCTCAAAACTCTCGCGGCATTCGAAAGGTATCTGGTATTCATGCCCTTTGAAGGTTATGCTCTTGTTACCCCATAACCGTGAGAGGAAGTGAAGATCGATGTTCTCCTCTGCAAACCTGTGCTGGTAGTACCATATTTCCGGTTCGTAGTAGTCGCTCTCGATGAGTATACCGACCTTCCTGCCATCCAGTTTCATATGCCTCTTCCTTTCGCCGGTCCGCGTGTCATCGCGAAAATGTTGCGGTTCCTGCCGTTTGTCCATTCGTAGTCGAAACGGTTCACTCCCTGCAGAGCCAGGTACACCCCAAGTCCACCTATCTCGCGTTCTTCAAGCGGCTTGCCAAGGTCGGCATCGGTAGGCATCTTCCGGTTCCGCGGATCGTATTCCGGGGCTGTGTCTTCAAGAACCACTATCAGTTCGGTGTCCGTCTGGGTGATTTCGACGCGGATATCACCCGAGCGATCGTTCTCCTTGTATCCGTGGAGGACAATATTTGTGGCTATTTCGTCAATTGCCAGGCTGAGCTGGTAGGCGGCATCGTTTGAAAGGCCGGCTGCTGCTGAAGCACGATTAACTCTTTCCCGTATTGGAGAGAGCGCATCGAGGGTACCCGGCACCACGAGTGTGTCCATCGGCGGATCCTGTTAGTCGGTGTATGTGTCCTGCACATACACGGAGTGGTGGAACCCGCTCATCTGCAGTGTATTAAGGACTGGTCCCTTGGCGCCTATCACGTAGATTGCCACACCCGCCCCCATCTTCTGCTTGGCGAAGATGAGGACTCTCAGGCCCGCGCTGGCCATGAAATTCAACTCATTCATGAAGAGCACGACCTTCTTTGGTTTTTGTGCAGCAGCTTTTTCGACGGTGTCTTTGAACTGGCCCGCAACGGCGGCATCGAGTTCTCCGTTCAGCGTAATCTTTGCCACCCCGTCTTTTGTATCCAGCCCGATATTGAATGCCATAACTGCAGTCTCCCGTGTTTTCGTTATCTCACAGACAGTTTCATCGCCTACTTTGCAACAAGAATGAAAACCGACCTCGGCCCCGCCACGAAATGCTGCTGATTTTCGAGAACTGCTTCGCTCCCCGGTTCTGCAATGTCCTGCGGGGCGGGCATCCCTGTGTTGGCGAACACATGCCAACGGGTTCCTTCCGGTGCGCGGGGGAGTTCGAACTCCAGACTGCCGAAATGGGAATTGGCTGCAATGTAGATCGTGTTATCGCGCACCTTACCGCCCTTGGCATGTCTTCCACACAGCATGAATGCGATCACGCGCGACCCGTTCGACCAGTCTGCATCCCACGCCCTGGTTCCATGCCATGTTATGTCGGCCAGTCCGCTTCCGACGTAGTCACAGTTCTTCATGTGCTCGCGGGGCCTGAGTACCGGGTGTGCCCTGCGAAAGGCGATCATGTTCTGGAAGAAACGCAGTAGCCCGCTGTTCTTTTCCGTTAGTGTCCAGTCAAACCAGTTGAGCTCATTGTCGTGGCAGTAGGTGTTGTTGTTGCCCTGCTGCGTGCGTGCCGCCTCGTCGCCCATCAGGACCATGGGTACGCCGTGGCTGACCATCAGGAGGGCGACTGCATTCCGCATCTGCCTGTGCCTGAGTTCATTGATGCCTGCATCACCCGTCGGGCCTTCGGCTCCGCAGTTCCAGCTGTAGTTGTCGTCCGAACCGTCCCGGCCGCCCTCGCCGTTGGCCTCGTTGTGCTTGTAGTTGTAGGCCATGCAGTCGTAAAGGGTAAAACCATCATGGCAGGTGATGAAATTGATCGATGCGGTCGGACCGCGTCCGTTTTCCCTGTAGAGGTCTGGTGAACCTTGCAGGCGCTGCCCCAGGGCTCCAACCAGGCCCATGTCACCCTTGATGAAACGGCGAAGGTCGTCACGGTACTTGCCGTTCCACTCGGCCCATCGGCCGTAGGCCGGGAAGCATCCGATCTGGTACAGCCCGCCGGCATCCCATGCTTCGGCGATCAATTTGCATTTTCCGAGGACCGGGTCGAACGCCAGTGTCTCGAGCAAAGGCGGGTTGGGCAGGGGAGCACCCCACGGATCACGTCCGAGTATGGCGGCAAGATCAAAACGGAATGCATCGATGTGGTATTCGGATGCCCAGTAGCGCAGGCAATCGAGCACCATGTTCCGCACAATCGGGTTGTTGCAGTTCAGGGTATTTCCGCACCCGCTGAAGTTGAAGTAATACCCCTCGGGGGTCAGCATGTAGTACGTGTTGTTATCCACCCCGCGGAAGGAAATGGTGGGGCCGCGCTCATTGCCCTCGGCCGTATGGTTGAAAACAACGTCGAGCATGACCTCGATGCCGTTGCGATGGAGTTCCTTTACCAGGTTCTTGAACTCGTCAACCTGCATGCCGAACTGCCCGGTGGCGGCGTATCCAGCCTTGGGCGCGAAGAAAGCGACAGTGCTGTAACCCCAGTAGTTGTAATTGGTTCCGCCGGTTGCCGGGTTCGGTTTGCTGTTCTCGAACTCGTCAAACTCGTACACTGGCATCAACTCCACGCAGTTGATTCCCAGTCGTTTCAGGTAAGGCAGCTTTTCAAGCATCGCGGCGTATGTGCCTGGAAACTTCGAACCCGAGGATGGATGGCGCGTAAAACTGCGGACATGCATCTCGTAGACAATCAGATCCTCGATGGGGGTCTCGAGTGCATGGTCGTCTTCCCAGTCGAAATCCTCGAACACCAGACGCCCCCTGTGCGGAAAGACGTTGTTCCAGTCCGGCGGCTGGCCCCATGTCTCGCGTCCTCCCAGCGCCTTGGTGTAGGGATCGAGGAGGATTTTGGATTTGTCAAACCTGTGACCGGCAGCGACGTCGAACGGTCCATCCATCCGGTAGCCGTACTCGATGTTCTCGTAGTCGAGCCCGAAGACGACCATGCAGTAGACGTTTCCAATACGGTATGAGTGCGGAAAGGGTATTTCCACCATCGGCGTTGGCGCGTGTTTTTCGAACAGCACCAGCGTGCAGGACGTCGCATGGCGGGAGAAGATTGAGAAGTTCACGCCGCCGGGTACGAGTGATGCCCCGAAGGGAAAAGGCTTGCCTGGCCTCAGTTTGTACCCGGCATGCTCATGTGTCGGGTAGAAGTCGATACGGGTGTCCATGGTGTGCTATCCCTTCAGTACCCGTACGGCATCTGCCACGCTGTCGGACAGAGCGAAAAAGCGAAGAAAACCTGTTGCCGCCATCGTGTCCTTGATCTGCTGCGACAGCCCGACCAGCGCCAGCTTTCCATTTGCCGCCGTTGCATGGCGGTACAAGAGGAGCATCATTCGAAGACCGGCGCTGGACATGAAGGCAACAGCCCGCATGTCGAGAATCAGGGTCTTGTGTTCATTGACCAGCGGGAGCAGTGCCGTTTGTGCATCCGGGGCTGTCTTGCTGTCAATGTCGCCGGTTACGACGGCAATCTTGATCCCGTCCTGTTCTTTCAACTCAACGTTCATGCTTTCTTCCTTCCATCTCCAGCTGGCATCGTCCTGTCCGGCTCAGCCTATGCCTTTACCGGTGTCACCGTTGCCTTTACGCGCATGCTCCCGGCCGCGGGCGGAAGCCTGATCGTCAGTTTGTCGGCGTCGAAGTCCGTGTAGGGCTTTCCATCGATTGTTACAGCCGTCAACTTGACTGAACCGGCTGGCAGGATATCCGGTGACACGCGGAGGATGCGGCCTGTGAACCCGTCTGACCGCGGCTTGAAGTAGAGATCCATAGGCGCGCCGGTGATCAGAAGGTTAGTATAGACTGCCGACAGGAAGCAGAGTTCCGTCGAGTGATATGCACTCATCGAGTGGCTTCCCTTGAACCGCTCGGTTCCCATCAGGTAGGGCAACCCGTTAGCAAGCACGTTGAAATAGACGCCCCCATCATCGTGATCCAGGAAGAACGCATTGTAAAAAGAGGACGATTCCCGCGCTTGCCGCAGATATTCCGGGTCCTTGAGGATGCCGTGCAGGATCAGGTAGGCAAGTATACCCTGTTCCTGTTGCCACCACGCCTTGCGATCGTGCCACACGAACCTGTGCTGTTTCTGGCCGGGGGCCAGTTCGCGTTCAACGACGTCGTACCAACCGTGGCGCAGCTTGTCGGCGCCGACTTTGGGCATGAGCTTGGCTATCTTCTTCGCAAAAGCCAGGTACTTGCCCTTGCGCTTCAGGCTCTGCATACGCATCAGGTTCCAGGCGATCTTGAGGTTGTGGCCTACGACCGCGCGGTTCTGTTGCCATCCCCACTTCTGGTCAAAGCTCCAATCCTCGAAAAACTTCTCCTGCACGAAGGGGCTGTGTTCGTAGTCCTGGAACCTGTCCGTGATCGTGTCGAATGTGTACTCGAGGAACTTCGCATGTCGCGGGTCGCCCGTTGCGAGCCACAGGTTGATGAGGTACGCGGGCGCATGGTCGCCAACGGAGTTCCAGTTCTTCTTGGCCCTGTTGTTACCCTTGTCCAGCGTTGGCGAACGCGGGTCGAGCGTGATGGGGTCTATGTGCGAGAAGTAGCCGCCTTTCTCGTTGTCCTTATAGTACTTCTCAAAGAGTTCCATCGTCTTTTCGGCATCCGCAAGAATGCGTGGATCTCCCGTGAGACGGTATGTCTGGACCGGGCCCGCGAGGGCGTAGATCTGCTCATAGGCCGGTATGGAGTCAAAGTCATCGCCGAACTCGGAAGTGAGGAGTTTTTCCTCGCGGTCGCCAGATACCTTTATGCCGTGGTACCAGTAGATTACATCGTTGTCCGTATCGACAAACCGCATGTGTTCGCGGAGGTACTCCGTCCCCTTTTCCGCGGCCTCAAGAAATGAATCCTCGCCGGTGAGCATGTAGGCAGACGCCATGCCGTAGACCAGTCGAGAGATGGTATCCGTCTCCTGCAGGTAGTCGCCTTTCTTTGTTCCGCCCAGGTGCAGGAAGGTCCGGTAGTTCTTGTAGTCGATGGGGTCACCCGGATGGTTGAACTGCCACTTCAGGTAACTGGTCGCGATGGAACGTATCTGGCGTATCCACCAGTCCTGCGATTCCTGGCGATATGCGTCCACCTTCGGGCCCGGGAACACCAGGAATTTGACTTCAAGAAGATCACGGTTGTCGGGGTAGAGTACACCATGCGCGTAAACCATCTGGCCCGGCACAAGCAGCGCTTCGTGCCCGTTCGGACAGGATTGCCAGGGCTCGTCGAGGTTCCGGATCATAGACCCGTACGTTGTGGGAGTGAGGACAGCGTCGATAACCTTGCCGGTGTTTGTCCTTATACCGAAGCGCTTGTCAGCCTGGTTGAACTCGGTTACGTAACCTGCAACTGTGTCGGAGTGAGAATATTTCATCATCAGTTCCCTTCCTTGGTATCATAGGGCATCGCCAGCATATCGTGCGAGCAGTCGACAAGGTATCAACAACGGTCTTTTGAAGTCAAGGAATGGACCGGTACGCCAATAGTACCTCCAATTGTGTATTCTGTTGCACGCGTGCAGCTGCATGCTATTGTGGTACCAGTGTGACATCAACTGGGGAGAGAACATGAAACGCAATACATGGACTTTGGTCGCCTGGGCAGTCATTATCTGCAGTGCAACACTGTGTAACGCGCAGCAACTGGCCGCGCCTGAAAAAGAACCGCTTGTTGCATGTTCACTGGGGCTTCCCGTGCTTTCAAGTTATGTCTGGCGTGGTTACACGATAAACGACGGTGCGGTGTTCCAGCCTTCCCTTACACTGGAAAAGTGGGGCATATCAGCCAACGGATGGTGGAACTGCGACATTGAGAAGGCATCTGACGGTAAGAGGGGATTCTCGGAGTTCGATCCGAGCATTTCATACAGCCTCCCTTTTGAAACGGTCGAAGTGTCTGTCGGTGCAACGCGTTACAAGACCAGCGGCACCAAGGCAACATACGAAGGCTCTGTAACCGCCGGATTCCCTAACAAGATCGTGACTCCGGCTGTCGAAATCTACCAGGGGCTCGACGGGAGCGAAGGCATGAACGGGCTCTACGCCAGCTTCAGCCTGTCACATGAATTCGAACTGGGGAATAACACCATCGCGGCTGCCGCAAGCACGGGTTATGGCGATTGTGATTTCAACGTATACCTGTTTGCCGTGGATCAGGGCACGGTGAGCGATGGGTCGGCGGCCGTGACGTGGACATACGCATTCAATGAAAAATTCTCGGCTTCCATGGCCGGCAAGTACGTGTGGCTTTGGAGTGCCGACATCCGGGATGCCTGCGAAGCAGTTGGTATGGATGCGGAGCAGGCTATCGGCAGCATTTCGGCCGACTTGTCGTTCTGACCTCTCATCGGATCCTGTAGATACCGGTCATCACGTGATGTCGCACGATACCGCTCGGGCGGGCCAGTGGCGGGATGACGACAGGCGGGGAGCCGTCCGGACGCGAACATGCCGGACGGTCTTTCCGAATCCTGACGGTGCCTCCCGGGCGTACCACGACTATCCCATCTGCTGTGCGAACAATGGGCTGTGCCCGGAATCTGCCTGGACCGGGATATCTTCCGATGGTCTCGCCGGGGCGGCCGGGGAATCGGCCTTTCAGAATCGCCAGGTCATCGATGTATAGAAGCCGTTTGTCGACACGCCCCTTCAGACGTATTCCTATGTCCTGTCCCGCAAACGCCCGCAGTCTCCGGTAAAGCGTGATACTGTCATCCTTGTCCCATCGGACAAACGACTCGGCATAGGCGCGAGTCCTGCTGGCATCCGTGGCTTTTGCGTTGTTCTGTATCCGTTCGTGTCCCTTGTTGCTCGCAAGACGATCGAGGGTCTCGACTATGGTATCGATTCCGAGTCTGCTCAATTCACTCAGGACTCGTACGGGCGTATCATGTGGTGTCAGATGCATGACACGGGTCTTCCCGAGAATTGTGCCTTCGTCGTACCCCGGGGAGATGCGATGGACTGTTCCCCACATGCGGGTGCGTCCTTCCAGGATGGCAAAAGTGTCCGGCTCCAACCCCCGGAGCTCCGGCAGGGGGGACGGGTGGTAGTTGATGAAGCCGCGACGGGGCAGGTTCGCAAGCTCGACGGGAAGCCAGTTCCCGTAGAAAACAACCCCTATGTCCGGGTGATAACTTCGGATCTGTTCGAGCCATGTCATCATGCGGCGGCGGACGACGGGCGAGTCCAATAACCGTTGCATCGTGTGTGCAGGTTTCAAGAGGAGTGGTGGAATAAAATGGACCCGTATGCCGTGCGCCCTGGCCTGTCCAATCAGCCTGTCGCCATGTGACAGAATCATGCCGACAATTTCATGCGGGCCGGCCAGTATTCTACGCATGAGCCTCAACCCCAGGTCGGTGTTTGCAGAAGGACGTGATTTTCCCAGGTACAGCAAGATACGCAGGGGCGAGGAGCGTTGCCTGTGTCGGTGTTGATCCCGGGGACTTTGGTTACGTTTCATCTGTTCTGTTCACCAATTGCAGTCATTTGGCCTGAGTGCCTGGAGGTAACTGGAAAAGGGGCACAGTGTCGGACAAACAGGTTTGCCGTGCAAGGAAATTGACCGGGCATCCGGCATCATTGACAGTCTGTGCGCCTTCTGACAACTTGCTGTCTTGTCGTGTTTTGCCCGCCTGGGCATGTTCGAGCACAGGAGAACCCGGACGTCTATGTCAGGTTTCATCCAGAGAGTCATGCGAATACAGCCCGGCGAAGGGCGGAAGGTTGTCCTGTTTATCGCCCTCGGAGCGCTTCTCCAGTGCGGCCTGGCAATAGGGATGAGCGCCGTGGATGCGATCTTCCTTACCGGTGCAGGCGCATCCAGGCTTCCGCTTGTCTACGTTCTGACGCCGGTCGTGATGCTCATCTACATTCCCGTTTTCTCCTACCTCCTTGCACGTTTCGGCGTGGACAGGGTATTTGACCTGACGTTGGCAATTCTCGTCACGGGGGGGCTGCTCCTGTACTGGCTGTTCTCTGGCGGCCATGTACCAGCGGATGGAACGGAAGGCCTGTACGTACTGCTTGCGGTAAAGCTCTACGCGAATATGTGGTTGTTTGCGCTCTATACTCTGTACTGGAATTTTGCCGACGGGTATTTCGATATTGTGGACGCCAAACGGTTCTTTGCCTTTTTCAGCGGCGGTTGCGCGTTTGGCGCGATTGTCGGCGGTGGACTTGTGACTGTCCTGAGCAGGCTGGCGTCTGTGCATAACCTCTTTCTCGTGTGGTCGGCGACAGCACTAATGACGGTTCCACTACTGGTCCACCTGCGGCGCACTTGCGTCAAGATCGAAGTGAGCGGGTCGCTCGATGAGACCGAGCCGGGATTCGTTGATCAGCTTCGCGGTATTGTAACAACGCTGCGAACATCGCGCTATGTCCGCGTACTCACCGTGGGGATGTTTCTTACACTTTCAGTGACGCTTGTTTGCGAGTACCAGTACATGAACATCTTCTCCGACTATGCCAGAACGGCCGTGGCCGGGAGCGCGGAAAACATGGCGACTGCTGCTGTTGATGCGGCATCAGAGCAGAAACTTGCGTCGCTGTTCGGAATGCTGGGTTCGCTGGCGAATGCTTTCAACCTGCTCTTCAATTTGCTCCTTTTCAACCGGCTGATAGCCTGGCTCGGGGTCAGGAACGCCACGCTCATCCAGCCGCTTGTCTACATAGGGACTTTCACGTTTCTGCTGCTTCATTACGGGTTTGCGTCCGCAGTTGTCGGCTTCTTTGCCTTCCAGGGGGTGATGATCGCGGTAGAGCAGAATAACCAGAACTTCCTCTTCAACGCACTCCCGGCCGGAGTAAAGAAGCAGCTTCGGACATTTGTCGAAGGCATAGCTGAACCGCTGGCAGTGGCCGTGGCCGGGATATTCCTCCTCCTGTACGGACAGGACATTGGAGGAGGGGGTGTCGACGGGTTGTTCAGCAGGTTGTTCGGCGATGCGTTGGGTGCATCGCTCAAGGTCATTCTCGGGGTAGGCAAGCTGACCGAGTCGGGTATCTCCATGATTGGCCTCAGCGGCGCTGTTGTCTGCCTCGGGCTGGCCTGGATCCTGCGCGAAGACTACGTGGTAGCCATGGTTCAGAACCTGAAGCGGGGTTGGCTGGATTTCTCGCGAAGTTCTCGCGAGGCACTTGACCTTGGCTCAGAGACAGAACAGGCGGCGATTGCCGGTATAGTGCGGACCGGCGAGGTATCTGCAGCAATGCGGGCAGTCAGGGTATTGCTCGATTACGATATCCGTCGCGCCGGTGATGCATGGTTTGACTTCTGGAAACAGGCTGGTCCTGTGGCACGTGTGGAGGCTCAGGAAACACTTGTGGAGATACTGCGCCGTGGCGATACGGACACGACCCGCGCGGTAGTCGAATGGATGGAAAGAGAACGTGTTGACCCGGTCCCGGCACTTGTCGAAGAACTGGGCAGGCGCGGCCTCGCTGCTTCCGGTGACGTCACGCCATGGTTGACTTCCCCTGACCACGTGAAGCGCGGGGCTGCTTCGGTGGCACTGTGGAGCAGCTGGCAGTTCAATCGGAATGTTGAATCGGCCGAGGCCATTCAACAGTTACTCAAGGGGAACGAGGCAGAACGGCAGGCGGCCGTGCGCGCACTGGGCATGACCGGGCGCGAAGAGTTTGCCCATGACCTGGTCAGGTTCATCGAGGACCATTCCCAACCGGTTCGTCTTGAGACTCTGGCGGCGATACACCGCCTGGCCGGGCCCTCCCTGAGTCGCCTCCTGCCGACGATAATGAAAATCGTCGGGTCCGGCAGCCACGAAGAAAGGGACCTGGCGTTTGGCATCCTCGATCGTATTGGTGATACGGGTCTGATCATGCCGCTTCTCCAGAGTGCGAGGACTTTCACGCCATCGGAGAAGCGCGAGGCGGGGCGAATCCTGGAGAGGATTGGTCTCCAGGGCGTTCCGGCTGTCGCAACTGCATTGCAGCGTACATCAACCCCCTATAGAGGTCGGTCGATAGCTGCAAGGGCACTTGCGCGAATGGCGTTTCCCCAGTTCGAGGTAATTGCACCCCGCGTGATAGATTCAGAGATCAGGCGCGCCTACCAGTTCGTGGTGTTCCAGTCGGAGCTCGAACACCTTCGGAACCCGACGCCAGGTCTTTCCCTGCTGCGCCGCATCTACGCCGACATACAGGTAACGGTCGTGGACTTTATCCTGGAGCTCCTGACACTGCAGGGGCAGTTGCCGAGTTTCGAGTTGATGGCGGCCAATCTCAGGTCATCCAATCCGAAGGAACATGGCGATGCGGTCGAAACGCTTGAACAGGGATGCAGCAGGGCGGTCTTTCAGGCACTCTTCCCGCTGATTGATTTCCGCGGCACCGAGGCAAAGGCGGCCCTTGCCGGGGCAATGTTCGACGCAGAGCGAGTGGATCCGCCTGCTCTTATCAGGAGGGCCGTCGAGAGCAGCGTCGCAATCGAATGTGTTACTGCTCTCCTTGTGGCACTTGAAACAGGATGGGTAGATGCAAGGGAAACATTGCGCCGGGTGTTGATCTCCAAGCCAGAGAAGTGGGTCCGTCAGAACGTTCTCCAGCTGTTGGATAAGAGCAGCGATCCCGGACTGCTTGCCGACATTGAGAAAGCGGGGCAGTTCCTGGAAACCGAATGGTTCAAAGGGTTCAACGCAATGGACGTGGTCTATACCCTGTCCGGCAGCTGCCAGATCAAGTGCGAGAACGGCAGGACGCTGTACCGCGAAGGTGATGCGGCTGATGGAATGTACCTGGTAACGGAAGGCCGGGTTGAGGTGGCTCGGGGATCGGCCTGCAGGGTTCTGACCACGGGCAATGTTTTTGGCGAAGAATCGATGCTTGGCCCTTGTGTTCGGAAGGAATCGGCAGTTTCGGGCGGTTCATCACTCCTGTGTTTCCGGCGGGACGCCATGCTGGAAGCTGCCCGTGTCTTCCCTGGCGTGGCAATCGAGCTTCTAAAGCGAAGAGTGAACAGGTGGTCATGATGCAGCGAACAGGAGAAACCAGTTCGCGTTCCGGCATAAGCACGCGGATCCTTGTCGTGGTTATTGTTACCGGCATCGTTCTATACCGATTGCTTATTTCCACGCTGAACGCACAAGCCATGCGTCAGATGCAGCAGTTGACCGGCAACGTCAGGACACAGCTGGACCGCTACCGCAACGACAGCGCTGTGTCTGCGTGGTGGCTTGCAGGACACCCTGACGTGATTCGGGCGGTTGAGAAGGGCGAGACAAACGTGCTGAAAACGATTCCCCGGGACATCCTTGACCGTGCCGGCCTGTCGAGAGTCACCGTGTGGGACAGCGCAGGGACTTGCCTGGTCGATGAGCCTGCCGGTGTCGTGCCAAAGGGGCGTGCTTCCGATCCGGGCTCCATCGCCCGTGAGGCCTTACAGGGACGAGCGGTGTCCGGTGTCGAGGAAAACAGTGTCACGACGAATATCGTGTTGCGTGCGGCCTGCCCGGTTCTCTCCGAAGGCCGCCGGCTAGGGGCTGTTCGCGTCGAGATGAACGTGTTTGGCTCGCACGCATTCGTTGACGGGATTGGCCGCCAGTTTGACCTGGTGTGTTCCGTATTCATGGGCACAACCCGGATCAGTACTACCATTGTTGAGGAAGGCAAACGTGTCATAGGAACTACGCTCACGAACAAAGCCATTATCAGGGATGTACTCGAAGGGGGCGGGGAATCCGTAGGTCGTACCCGCGTGATGGGTCGGGAATACGATGCTGTGTACTGGCCGCTCAAGGATGTGCAGGGCAGGACCATTGGCTTAATCGGAATCGGCAAGGACCGCGAAGGAGTAGAGCTGATTGCGCACCGTGTTGCGGCGGGCCTTGGTATCCTTGGGGCGGCTTTGTGGCTGTGGTCGCTCTGGTTCAGGCGTGCATTCCGGCTGAGGTCACTTGTCCTGCTCCTGAGCTTGCCGGCACTGATCATGGTTACAGCCCTGACGGGCGTGCTGCTGTACAGGGATCTCCACGCGACCATCCTCAGCGGATTTGACCGGAAGATGCTGGCATTGAATACCACTGTCGCTTCGTGCGTTGATGGCGATGAGCTTGTCAGGGTCCTTGATAAAGCAGATCCGAAGAGTATGGAATTCCTCAGATTCGCACGACCGCTGCGCGAAATAATGCGCCGCAAGGAAATCACCTACCTCTATACTTTTACTCTGGGCGGGACGAAGGACATCACCTACCTCGTCGATGCTTCGCCTGGTGAGGACTTCTGCGCCATCGGCGCGGAGGAAAACGTTCCACCACAGAACCTGGAAGGATTACGTCGCGTGGTTCGGGACGGCGTGCCGTACATTGGCGGTATCCAGCAATACGAACGGTGGGGATTGCTGAAGGTCTCGGCTGCGCCAGTCCTTGGCGCCGACGGGCGTGTCCGGGCACTCAGCGGTGTGGATATCAACATCTCGGTCATCAACCAGAAGACGCGAGTCGCCATCTTCCAGCTGCTTGGACTCGGTGCACTCTCACTAGTCCTTGCGGCACTGATTTCGTGGCGGATTGCGCGTCGCCTCGTCGGCCCTATTGCCACCGTAAAGGACGGTGCGTTGCGTGTCGCCGCCGGACAGTACGTTCACCAGATCACGGTCTCGGAACCACGGGAGCTGCAAATCCTGGCAGGTTCATTCAACCGGATAGCGCAGGCTATTGACAAGGCGATCGAAACGGCCGTTCACAATAACGAGAAGGTTGAGTCGGCGCGGCGCTTGGACGAGTTGGGCAAGCTGATCGGCTCAGAAAGCGGTCTTGGCCAGACCCGCCAAATGGTCTGGCGATGGGTCGGTGGCAGGCCTGACTGCAACAACGTGTCAGGGTGTCTTGTGGAGGGTGACCAGTCACTGATCTGGGATGGCGGCATTGGGAAGAATGTACTTGATGCGGTTACTCTTCGCAACCGGGTGGTGTACATTGCCAGGCTGATTGCACAGGAGAAGGGGATATGGGAGGCAGCCCTTGAACTAAGGCGGTTGTTCCCTGACAACATGAAGGCCGTCTTTGCCGTCGATACCGACCGTGGAATCGTTCGTGTCACATCGGACGGTGCCTGCCCGGCCATGGTGATCCTGCCGTCGGGTGAACTGAATAGAATAGTCCTTCGTAGCGGTGCCGAGACACATCTGGAGCAAGGTCATTTGCTTGTTCTAATACTCCCAGCAGTACATGCGGATTTGCCCGACCTGAGTCAATTACTGCAGAAATCATCCGGAGACAGCAATGCCGCCAAACTGGATATACTTGAGCGAATGCTCATACAGGACGGGCCGTCGGAAACCGGACGAACTCCTCCACTGATTGTCCTGCTATCAAGGAAAAACCCGATATGACGCTCACAGAAAGGTTGTTTACGTTGCGCACGCTGCCCCCCTTCAACGGGTTGCGCGAGGGGGAACTTGCCGTGATAGTAGGATCAGCTGTTGAACGCGTCTACCAGCCAGGGCAGCTGGTTGCGTCGGCAGGTAAACCACTTCGAGCCCTTTTCGTGATCCTGTCGGGTGCTCTCGCCGGACCCGATGGATGCGAGCTGCCGCACGTATATGGGTACGCATCCCTGGTCACAGGATCGCAGTTGAAGCAGGCGGTCCGAGCTGCTCCGGGGACGGGGGCAACGTGCCTGTTGATCAGCCAGGGATACTTCTTCACGCTGCTGCATGAGTGTCCCGGTCTGGCAGTTGGCCTTCTTGGCATGGAGTGCGAAGCGATAGAGGCCGTCAACGAAGCTGTTCAATCATGAGAATTCGTACACAGATCGCGCTTGGCCTTGTTCCCCTGTTTGCAGTCTTTTCGCTTGTGACGGGACTTCTCCGGTATTCGTTGCAGACAAGGGAATCCGCCTGGGGGATGAGGGAAGAGTCGACATCCATCGCAGTGGCACTAGCCCAGTTCATGAATGCAGGGATGATCGCGACCAATGGTGCAGCGGATGATCCCAGGTTGCAGAAGGTGATGGAATGGGGGCGCGCACGACGGATCACCTTTCTTGCGGAACCCGATATGAAGATCGTTTTCGATATTTGCTCTTCGAATGCGGTTAGCGAGTCCATCATGGTCCCCGCGTCTCTGCGCACGGCCGTGGCAAAAGAAGAAGTGTATGTGTCGGATGTTCAGACGGGGCGCAACGGGGGCGGCTTCTTCATGGCGTGCGCGCCGGTAAGACTGCCGGGTGTGAGTGGAGGTGGGGGACAGGTCGGGATCCTCGCCGTTGAGACAAGCGCACAGGACCTGCTTGACCTCGCTCGCAGGTTGAGAAGATCCATCCTTTCAAACTTGATAGCAACGTCTGTTCTCGGCCTGATGCTTGCCATGGTTGTCTCCGGCATGATGACGCGCCGCATAAACCATCTTGTCCACCTTGCCCAGGCCGCTGAGCGTGGCAATTACGAAACGTGCACGGGAACCGGTGTCGTGCAGGAGATCAATGACCTCGGCAACACATTCAACACCATGAGCAGCGTACTGAAGGACGTGATGGACAAGACGCGCCGCATGTTTGTCGATTTCGAGCAGTTCCGGGACGAAAACAGCCTGGTAGAAGCTTACCACGGGCATTTTCATCCTTTGGCCGCCGTGACACAGGCCGGCATGGAGATCGGCCGGGCACTGGTGGGGCCCAACCCGGCAGGCGCTTTTGCCGATTCGTGGGAAACGCCAGGGGGTGGTTGCGCAGTTGTTGGTCGTATCCGTGAGGGAAACGGATTGCGGGCAGCGCTGAGCGCATCGGCATTCCTTGGCTGGTTGCGGACTGAGACAAATAAGAACGAACCGTTAGCATCGGTGATATTGCTGACAAGTAGAGTTCCCGTGAGCAGTTGCATGCTGGTCAGTTGGGACCGTAAGGGGGCGGTGACGGAGTATTCACTGAATTCATCATCCGGCGAATGGAAAACCTCCCGAGTTGCTGGCAACGTGCCGCTGGTAGTTGCTCATACACTCGACACTGCTGCCGATGGTCGTCTGCGCAGGTATGCGGCGCAGTTCGAACAGCCATGCCTTGATGCCATGGCAAAAGAGATGGCACTTGTTATCGATCCGCGCGTGTCCGGAGGATTGATCCTGTTGCGGCGCGTTTCTTGACACTTCGGGACGCCATACATATAGTTTCGGAATGACGAAGAGAGTCCGCACGATATCGATTCGCCAGAAGATACTCCTGGCATTCTCGCTGATCAGCCTGGCATCTACTGTTGCGTTCACGGTGTTCACTTTCCTTCTGCAACGACAGGACATCGTCGGCGGGATCGACGAGAAACTGCGTATTGCCGCACTCTCCATACCTGAGATACTGCCGCAGGGCTTCCACGACAGGGTCACGGGGTCCAATTCAATCAGCCGCGCCGAACAGCTCCATAATGTGAAGTTGCTGACCGATTTTGCACGTAGATGCGGTGTAACCTTCCTGTATTCCTTCGTGAAGGAATCGGGGCACGTCTACTTCACGTCCACAAGCGGCACTGAAGAACAGTTTGCGTCCGGTACCACGCTTCCTTTCTACGAACCTTACGAGGAGCCGACTCCCGCGCTTCTGGCCCTGTTCGACGGCGGAAAGAACATCCTGGTTGAATCGGACCAGGATGAATTTGGTAACTTTCGCTCAGTGCTCATACCGATCCATGCCGCGAATGGGAAGACTTTCGTTGTCGGAGCCGATATCTATGTCGACGAACTGCGGAAGCGCCTGGCAAGGACGCTTGTCCTGTGCGTCGGTATAGGCCTCGCAAGTTTCCTTGCAGTACTTCTCATCAGCATCTCGATGAGCCGCAGGATCTCGAAGCCGATCGTGCATCTGGCGGACCACGCCTACCGACTTGGCAGCAGCGACTTCGTGCCGCAGAAGGAGACGGAAGCCGATCTGGCTGCGATGGCAGCAGGGACAGGAGACGAAGTCGGGAGCCTTGCCCGGGCTTTCCTGCACATGCTCAAGAAGCTTGAGGAGTACATCCGCAATCTGAAGGAGACCACGGCCGCCAAGGAGCGCATAGAGAGCGAACTGAAGATTGCCCACGACATACAGATGAGTTTCCTGCCCAAGATCTTCCCGCCGTTCCCGAACCGGACTGAATTCGATTTGTACGCCGCAATTGTCCCGGCCAAGGAGGTCGGGGGCGACCTTTACGACTTCTGCCTGCTGGACGACGAACACCTGTTCTTCTACGTCGGTGATGTCTCGGATAAGGGCGTGCCCGCGGCGCTCTTCATGGCCGTGACCATGACGCTGATGAAGCGCACGGCCCAGCAGAAAGGTGTCGATCCTGCGGCAATACTCCGCCAGGTAAATGTCGATCTTTCAGGTGAGAACGAGAACCTTCTGTTTGTGACCCTGTTCTGTGCCATTCTGAATTTCAAGACTGGTGAACTGTGCTATTCCAACGCGGGCCATAACCCGCCAGTGGTAGTGCGGAAGAATGGCGAGGGAGAATGGCTCAAGCTGCCGGACGGTCTCGTGCTTGGTGTTATGCCTGACTCGGCCTACGAGAACCGTTCCATCCGGATCTGTTCCGGCGACGCGGTACTGCTCTACACTGACGGTGTCACGGAGGCCATGAACCCGGCTCGCAAGTTGTATTCCGAGGAACTCCTTATGAAAACCGGCCGCGCTCTGTCAGGGAAGACGGCCACTGAAGCAGTGAAGACGATAATGGATTCGGTGAGGCAGCATGCGGCCGGCGCAGCGCAATCCGATGACATTACTGTCATGGCGTTGACCTTCAAGGGCGCATGAGTTCTACGCTTTGTTTCCGGAACGGGCAGGCGCCCGCAGATGCAGGTGCACACTGCCGGGCAGGATGTACAGCAGGTTCACAAGCATGTAGAGCGCAATGCTCAAACCCGTGTGGATGAAGGCAAGGCCTATCGCCACAAGGTAGACGACCGGTCCCATCAGGATCACATGCGTGACTGCACGCACGAGGCGCGGGTCGGTGTCAGGATTCACCAGGCGGTTTCCGCGCGTTGCGTATGACCAGTGCAGCTGGAGTACCAGGCTCGCAGCAATCATGTTCAAACCGTACAGGATCGTTGGCAGGGGTTGTCTTACGTATTCGCCTATCAGTGCCGTTGAAAACGGCACGAGGCATACCACCAGCAGGAAGAGGATATTGATCCACATCAGGACGCGGTCGGCCCTCTTTATCGTCGCGAAATGCAGGTGGTGGGCCACCCAGTATACCCCGAGAGTAGCAAAGCTGATGAAGTAGCACATGAACTTCGGCCACAGGCCTGCGATGGCGCGGAACAGTTCACCGCCAGCTGCGTCACCGTGCACAACCGGAACCCTGATCTCCAGGATCAGGAGAGTCATCGCGATGGCGAAAACGCCATCGCCGAGCGCCTCTATGCGCCTGGTATCAATGCCGAAGGCTGGTTCATCCATGGTTCTATCTTCCGTGTTTGAGTCTTGGCGGGTTCTTCTCGTCCTTGTATCCCTGGCTCAGTTCGACTATCCGGCCATCAGGATCCCGCAACCAGGCACCACGCCAGCCCCTGAGGAAACTGTCGAAGCTGAACGGCCCCAGTGTTACCTTCGCATCCCGACCCATCTGACGGATCTTACGGTCCACGCTGGGCACCGAGAACGCAAGATGCCGGAACCCTGCTTCCGCAGGCCCGTCCTTCCCCATGTTCTTTGACTTTCCCCTGGCTTGGAACAACTCCAGCGCCACGGCACCGGCCTTGAGGAAGACGATGTTCGTCTTCCCCAGGGGGACCACCCGTGCCCGTTTGAACCCGAAGTGGCGGCAGTAGAACCGTTCAGTGACCGCCATGTTGCAGCAATTCAGACCGACGTGCGCAAAACTCACTCCGCTCATGACCGCTCCTTCCCGCGCATCACCACAATACAAAACGACATTAGCTCCTGCGAATGTGCAGGCCGGGACTGCGTCCCGGCGCGCCGACATATAGTGCCGGCCTGCAACAGATGCTCAGGCCAGGCTTCCATCCGGGTACTGGACCATCCCTGCAAAGTGGATGGCAATCTTCCCGTTCTTCAGCACCCAGCTGTCTGCAAAGATCATCCTGGCCGGACCATTGGGCGTGTCCAGCTTGATGTTCTCCGTAATCATGAGGGTGTTTTCCGTCTCGGCCCAGAAGCGCACCGATGTCTCCAGGCCCTGGATACCGAGGATCCCGTTCATGTGTTCACGGAGTTCCTTCTTGCCGCGGAAGTACTTCGGCTTCTTCTCGAAACTGCTGATCAACAGGCAATCGTCCGCGTACTGGTCAAGGAGCCCGTCAATGTCCTTCTTCAGGATCAGGTTGATATGCTCCGTATACATCTTGCCGAGCTTGGAATTTGGAACCCCCTTCATGGTATTCTCCCTTTTGTATCGATTGCCGGACTTACAGTCGGGCGGAGCCTTTTGCGAATTTCAGGCTGTCAACTATGTATGTCACCACAACGGGATTGCCTGTTTCCTTTGAGCGTTGTACTACCCATGTCTGGTACGCATCGCACACTATCCTGTCGCTGAACCGAGCGGGCGGAACCCATCGGCTGGCCTCCCACCTGACAACGATCTTGACCGTTGCCGTATTGCCCGTGATCACCGGTTTGACGCTCCTGACCTTGTGAACTTCGTCGAAGAAAATGCGGATGACACCTTCGTACCAGCCTTCGAACGCGGCCTGGCCGTACAAAGTTGCCTCCGGGAACTTCATCTTCAGCCCCTTTGTCGCCAGCATAGGGAGGATCTCTATCAGGGGGGCGTGTACGTCCAGTTTGTGGTACCAGGCCTTTGCCATCTTCTCAAGTTCGGGCTTCGTTAGAGGAACTGCCTTCATGTTGTCTCCTTCTGTTTGTCCCGGGCCGACGCGGGCGGAAATGCCACGCCTGTCTCCGGGTTGATTACTGACCGCAACACACGACCCCGATGCTGGCAGGATCCACGTCGCCCTCCAGAACAAGGTCGATCAGGAATGGCCCCTTGTGGCTGAGCATCTGCCTTATTGCGGGAGCGATTTCGGCCGGCTTCTCCACCCTTGCGCCAGCAACGCCCATGGACTCGGCCATCTTGTCAAAACGCAACTTCGGGCGTGAAAGGTCGAAACTCAGCGGGAACTTGTGCGCAGGTACCCCGATTTCCTTCCAGTACTGCTGTATATTCAATTGCAGCAGTTTGTAGGATGCATTGTTGCAGACCACAAACTTCGCATCGATCTTGTGGCGAGCAGCGGTCCAGAGAGCCTGGATCGTATACATGGCCCCGCCGTCACCGGAAAAACCGATGACCGTCTTGCCCGGGTTGGCCAGTTTCACGCCTATGGCTCCGGGGATGCCCACGCCAAGTGATCCGCCCCTTGTCTGGAAGAACTCGCCGGGTTTCCGTGGGGGCAGGTACCGCGTAAGGGCAGGGGAGTTCGTCAGTGCCTCATCGAAAATGACGGCGCCGTCAGGCAGCTGGGCGGCCAGTTCCTCCATGAACCGGGATCCTCTCATGGGAACCGCATCGCGAACCTTGCGATCCTGTTCCAGGTCCGTTCTCGACCTTGCCTGTTTCGCCTTGGCAAGCACGGCTGCCCGTTCTGCCGCAGTCTTCTTCTGGGCCGGTGTCATGCCGGCCTCCAGTTCCCGGGCAAGGGCGGCAAGCGTCAGCTTCGGGTCGCTTGCGACACCAAGCGAAACGGGATGATTCTTGGCGATCTCGTATGCGTTCAAATCCACGTGTATGACTCTGGCGTCCGGGGCAAATACCTTGCCGAGTTCCGGGAACACCTCCGGCACAACGTAGGTTCCTGATACAAAAACAACATCGCCCCGCTGCAGGGTCGGA
>Ga0172375_10002399_pt1 | contig 29199 bp, 26 predicted proteins | sample LakKiv1m_FD_114537 | JGI IMG/M metagenome (GOLD analysis project Ga0172375, IMG submission 114537) | Freshwater microbial communities from Kabuno Bay, South-Kivu, Congo - kab_092012_11.1m | ecosystem: Environmental > Aquatic > Freshwater > Lake | place: Democratic Republic of the Congo... | reverse complement strand
TTGATTTTGTCTGATTTGTCAGAAGCATCTAAAGTGGCCACCAGTTCGATTGGACCTTCAAGGCGTTCTAACAAGGCTTTTAATTGGGCTGTAGTATTTTGATCTAACATTGCTAACGTCTCCAGAGGAGTAAAATGTATTTGATAAAGACATGATAGGAGAAAATATTTAATTGGTGAAACGGTTTGTTTTTATTGAAACAATCGGTTTTTTAAATCAAATAATAAAAATCATGTATTTATGCAAAAGTTGCACATAAAAATGTATGGATTCATCTTCTAAGATGCGGCTTGACGCTGGAATTTTCAAGAATTGATAATAATAAAATCAAAGATTTGCTATTTGCGACTAAAACTAGGCATTATCCTGATCAATAGCATTTTAAATTACAAAGGTGAGTATCAAGATGAGTTTAAGCCGAGGCATTTATCAGCATTATAAAGGCCAGTTGTATCAGGTATTGCATGTGGCCACGCACAGTGAAACCGAGGAAAAGCTGGTGGTCTACCAGTGTTTATATGGTGATTATTCCATTTGGGTTCGACCACTGAGCATGTTTACCGAATCGATCAGTCTGGAAGATGATCGTGAATTACCGCGTTTTAAACTGGTTCAGGAAATGATGTGAGAGGTGAAGTTGCTGTACCTCAATTCAAGGTCGCAACGAGACCTTGTTAAAGTGTAAATCGTACTCCAGATATTTTTGCACAAAAGCAGCTTTATCATGACTGCGTAGCAGGTTGTTATAGATAAATTCTGGCACAGGATGATAAAGCTCTGCCAAACCATTGTTATAAAATATTTTTAAGTAGCGTGTTGAGGTATTGTATTTGCAGAAGGTTACAGTCAGGACAGTTTCCATCAGCCATTCCTCCTTTATTGTGTTTGGAATCGTTATAGTTTGACCATATGCCAAATGCAGAGCCGGATGTATTACTGATTTGTAAGAATTTTCAACTTTATTCGCGAAAGTCGAGTGTTGTGCGCTCACACTCCCGGTCAAAGCGCAGCGTACGGGTCAATCTGCACCACGGTTGCAGCAACACTAAACATTCACTGCAAAAAACTACACTCAGAAAAATCAGAATCTTCTAAGCTGAGCGGCATCTCTGTAATAAAAACAATCGACTGAGCCATTCTCATGCAACTTTTTCAGTGCAGTTATTGTCAGCATCCAATTTATTTCGACAATACCCAGTGTACCGTGTGCCAGCATCATTTAGGTTTTGATGCGCAATATATGCATATGCTGGCGTTGCAACCGGGCCCGCGGGCAGGGGAATTTGTTGAAGCGATCACGCAAAAGGCTTACCGTTTTTGCCAGAATCATCAGCATCAGGTCTGTAACTGGATTATTCCGTTTGACAGTCCGGAGCAGTTTTGTCCGGCCTGCCGTTTAAACCGGATTATCCCGGATTTAAACCAGCCGCAATATTACTGCCGCTGGCAAAAAATCGAGCTGGCCAAGCATCGTCTGGTCTATGCCTTGCTGCGCTGGAATTTGCCTTTACTGAGCAAGCTGGAAAGTCCTGAACGTGGGCTGGTGTTTGATTTTAAGGCTAATCCGAATGATGATCGTGCCCCCAAAGTCATGACCGGTCATGCCAGCGGGGTGATTACTTTAAATATTGCCGAAGCCGATGATGTAGAGCGGATGATGGCCAAGCAGAATATGGCCGAAGTGTACCGGACTTTGCTGGGGCATTTCCGGCATGAAATTGGCCATTATTATTGGGATGTTCTGGTGGCCAACAGTGATTATCTGACAAGCTTTCGGCAACTTTTTGGGGATGAGCGCGCCTGTTATCAGCAGGCGCTGAAGGACTATTATCAGCACGGTGCGCCGAGCAACTGGATGGATGCCTATATTAGTGCCTATGCAACCATGCATCCGTGGGAAGACTGGGCAGAAAGCTGGGCGCATTATTTACATATTGTTGATGTGCTGGAAACGGCAACTTCTTTTGGGATGAGTATTCATCCGCAAATTGTGCATGAAGAGCAGCATTTTATGTACTTCAAGCAACGTGAAAATCCGTATTTTTTGACCGACTTTAACGAGATTTTTCAGGCCTGGTTACCAGTGGCTTTTGCCATGAATAGTGTGAATCGGAGTATGGGGCAGGAAGATTTTTATCCCTTTGTGATTAGTCCGAAGGTGATGGAAAAATTACAGCTGATTCATCAGGTGATTCATGGTTTGCCGCCAGTTTCGGACAATCCAATTACTGTATATGGTTAATGTTTGATCCATCATCAAACCCTTATCTATCATTAAACCATCCAGCCTTATAAACGGCGGCATTGTCCTGTTTTATCGCCCTGTACCGTGTTACGTCCGCCTACCGGTGGTGTCGCGTTATTTTCACATTCCAGATTGCCATCGACCTGATTACGGCTAATGTTGAGCGTACCCCGATTGTTTTTGAGCTGGATATTGCCATTTACACGGTTATTGTGCAGCTGGGTCAGCTTGCCGCGTTCCAGTTGAATATTGCCTTCAATGCGGTTATTGGTTGCCACCAGTTGCGCAAAACGGCCTTTGGATTCCAGATTGCCATCAATATGGCTATTCCGGAGAATGGCTTTGGCACCATCGGCCAGCATGACATTGCCATCGACCTGTACATTAATTAAGGTGCATTGCTTGCCAACGAAAATATTGTCGGAAATCGAACGATCTTTTAAGCTGCCATTACACGGCACATCAGCCCAGGCTGGCAGGGACAGGGTGGTGAATAAGGCTGCAATTAATAGGGTTTTCATCGGTCTATCCATAGCGCATTTTTCAGTAGCTTAATCAACGCAGATGAAAATAAAAAGAATCTACAGCAGCTAAAATTGAGTAAAAATGTAAGCGCATCAATAAAAAAACCACGCGATCAAGCGTGGTTTTTTCAATCAGTTTAATCTAATACAGATTAGATTTTACCAACTAGGTCGATTGAAGGAGCAAGTGTTGCGTCGCCTTCTTTCCATTTTGCTGGGCAAACTTCGCCTGGGTGAGCGTGAACGTATTGAGCAGCTTTTACTTTGCGAAGAAGTTCTTGCGCGTCACGGCCGATACCACCAGCGTTGATTTCGATGATCTGGATTTTGCCTTCTGGATCGATGACGAAAGTACCACGATCAGCAAGACCGTCAGCTTCAATTAATACTTCGAAGTTTTTAGACAGTGTCCAAGTTGGGTCGCCAACCATTACGTATTGGATTTTTTTGATTTCTTCTGAAGAATCGTGCCAAGCTTTGTGCGTGAAGTGAGTATCAGTAGAAACTGCATAGATTTCAACGCCTAATTTTTGGAATTCAGCGTAGTTGTCAGCAAGGTCACCAAGCTCAGTTGGGCAAACGAAAGTGAAGTCAGCTGGGTAGAAGAATACAACTGACCATTTGCCTTTAAGATCAGCTTCAGTTACTTCAACGAATTGACCGTTGTGGTAGGCATTTGCTTTAAATGGTTTAACTTCAGTATTAATTAAGCTCATCATTGTCTCCATGATTGAGGTTTGTTTTGAATTTCAATTAGATTATAGAAATTTGCTTTATTGCTGAAATGGTATTTTTACATTACCACCATCGGAAAAACCGAATTGATGATTGTTTAAGCCATATTCAGGCGGTGTGTATTATTATGTAGCCGAAAAATATGATGACCACATGACAATTAAAAAGTACACCTTTTTCATTCCTCATCAAACATGATGTCAACCTTGGTAAAATTCAAGGGCAATGCAAAAATAATTTTTATTTTTAGGCGGACTGCTTGGAAATGCCCATCATCGTCACAATCTAGAAGCCACCACGTGAGTTTTGCGGATAGCGGATTCGCTGCAAAAGCAGACAGGCTGGAGGGTCTGTTCGTTCATTTCATGGGCGGATTCTTCCGCTGGCTGTCATTACAGCGTAAAATAGCCGATCGATATTTTTTTATTTAAATTAGGAATCTTGTTCTGTGCAGAGTCATTTAAATGTAGATCAACTCGTTATGGCGCGTGACCGTCATCGTTTAAATCGACTGCGTAAAGGAAAAGAGGCAAACGAAAAACAATATTCTGAGCTATTTGAAAAATCCAATCTGAAAGTTCGGGAACGCCTGAGCCGTATTCCAAACATCAAGCTGAATCAGGACTTGCCGGTGACCCAGTACGCCGACAAGCTGGTTGAGGCAATTCAAAAACATCAAGTGATTATTGTGGCGGGGGAAACCGGTTCGGGTAAAACCACCCAGCTGCCGCAAATTGCCATGCTGGCCGGACGCGGTTTAACCGGTCTGATTGGCCATACCCAGCCGCGTCGTCTGGCCGCGCGCAGTGTCTCGCAGCGGATTGCTGAAGAAGTCGGTGAAAAACTTGGTGAATCCATTTCCTTTAAAGTCCGTTTTAATGAACAGGGCTCGCAGGATTCGCTTGTCCGCTTAATGACCGATGGTATTTTATTGGCAGAGCTGGCCAATGACCGTTACTTAAGCAAATACGACACCATTATTATTGATGAAGCGCATGAACGTTCACTGAACATTGACTTCATCATGGGCTATTTAAAGCAGCTGTTGCCACGGCGTAAAGATCTCAAAGTCATCATTACCTCAGCGACTTTGGATGTAAACCGTTTCAGTAATTACTTCAATGGCGCGCCGATTTTTGAAGTCGAAGGGCGCAGCTATCCGGTTGAGGTGCGTTACCGTCCCATTTCCGAACTGAGCATTGGCGGCAGTGATGATGATGAGTTTGATGACTTTGAAGAAAACCTGCCGCGTGCAGTGGTGCAGGCGGTGGAAGAATGCTTTGCCGATGCACAGGAAAAAGGTCATCCTGAACATGCCGATATTCTGGTGTTTGCCAGCACCGAGCAGGAAATCCGTGAATTACAGGAAACCTTGATCAAGCATGGCCCGCGCCATACGGAAGTATTGCCGCTGTATGCACGTCTGGCCTTGGCCGAGCAGCAGAAAATCTTTAATCCATCGGGTGGCGGCCGACGGATTATTATTGCCACCAACGTCGCGGAAACAGCGTTAACAGTACCCAATATCCGCTATGTGATTGACAGTGGTTTTGCCCGGATTTCACGCTATAACTACCGTTCACGTGTACAGCGTCTGCCAATTGAAGCAGTTTCGCAAGCTGCAGCCAACCAGCGTAAAGGCCGTTGTGGTCGTATTGCACCGGGTGTCTGTATCCGTCTGTATTCGGAAGAAGATTTCTTAAGCCGTCCGGAATTTACCGAACCGGAAATTAAACGCACCAACTTAGCTTCGGTGATTTTGCAGATGCAAAGTCTGGGCCTCGGTTCGCTGGAAGATTTTGATTTTATCGAGCCGCCAGATCATCGACTGGTCAATGACGGCCGCAAGCTTTTGATTGAGCTTGGCGCAATGACGGAGAAGAAAAATCCCCCTCTTGCGGCGAAGAACGCCTCACCTTTTGATAAAGGGGGACTTGAAAAAGACCCTCTTTCTAAAAGAGGGGTTGGGGGAGATTCTACTAATCCTCCTAAATCCTCCTTTACGAAAGGAGGACTTCAAGGCAAGGGAGATTCTCTAACCAAAATCGGCCAGCAAATGGCAAAAATGCCGATTGATCCGCGTCTGGCACGGATGATTCTGGGCGGGGCCCATTTTGGTGCCTTAAATGAAATTCTGGTAATTGTGGCGGCACTGGCGGTGCAGGACCCACGGGAGCGCCCGGCCGACAAACAGATGCAGGCCGACCAGAAACACGCCTTGTTCCGTGAAGCCGATTCCGATTTCCTGTTTTATCTCAAACTCTGGGATGCCTTGCTGGCCAATCGTGACTTGAGTGAAAACAAGCGCCGCAGCTTTGCCCGTAATCATTTCCTGAGCTGGTTGCGTTTACGTGAATGGAAGAAAACCCATGAACAGCTGGTCGATCTGGCACAGAGGTTAAAACTGTCTTTCAATGAAAAGAAAGCCAGTTATGAAAATCTGCATCGGGCTTTATTAACCGGACTGTTATCGTTTATTGCCAATAAAACCGATGAACGTAATGTGTTTATGGCGGTGCGTCAGCAAAAAGCGCGGGTTTTTCCGGCCTCGACCTTGCATAAGACCAATACCCCCTGGGTGATGGCTTTTGAAATGGTAGAAACCTCGCAGGTGTATTTGCGAACCCTGGCCAAAATTGAGCCGGAGTGGATTCTGCTGGCAGCGCGTGATCTGTTAAAACATCATTATTTTGAGCCGCACTGGTCGAAAAAAGCCGGGGTGGTCAATGCTTATGATCAGATTTCACTGTTTGGTTTAATCATTGAACCGAAACGTCAGGTGAATTATGAAAAGGTCGATCAGCCGGCGGCGCATGAAATTTTCCTGCGCGATGCCTTAACCACCGGTAACCTGGGAATTATGCCGCCGTTCTTAAAGCATAATTTACTCAAACTGGAAGAAGTGGAGCGGGTCGAAGACAAGCTGCGCCGCCGCGATCTGGTGGTGGATGAAGAAACCATCTATCAGTTCTATGCCGCAAAAGTGCCGACAGATGTGGCCAGTCGCCGTTCTTTTGAAGACTGGCGCGCGACAGTCGAGCCGAAAAATCCACGTTATTTATTTGTTGATGATGATGCCTTGTGGCTGAATGATCGTCCGACCACGCAGCAATTCCCGGATTATCTGCGTAATGGCGAATTGCGTCTGGCGGCCAGCTACCGTTTTGACCCGAGTCATGATGAAGATGGTGCAACGGTAAAAATTCCGGTTCAGGCCCTGCCACAGGTCGATGAAAATATCTGGTCCTGGGGGATTCCGGGCTGGCGTGAAGAGTTGATTGAAGCGCTACTGAAAGCCTTGCCGAAAGATAAACGCCGTAACCTGGTGCCAATTCCAGATACCGCGCGCAAACTGACTGCGCGAATTGATGCGACGCATTTGCGTGAGCATATTTTCAGCTTCCTGGCTTTTCAGCTGCGTGGCGATCAGATCACTGAAAAAGACTTTAGTTTTGAACGGGTTGATCAGTATCTGCTGCCGTTTATTAAAGTGATTGATGAAAAAGGCCGGGTCATCGAACAGGGCCGTGACCTGAGCGAGCTGAAAGCCCGCTGCCGTACCGAAACCCATAGTCCGGTGAAACAGCTGAAAGGTGAATTTAAAACCTTCCCGGACAACTTTGTGTTTGAAGCCTCGCAAAAAGTCACTGGCGTGGTGGTCAAGCAGTATCAGGCATTGGTACCGACCAAAGACTTTGCTACGCTGGAACAGAAAGATGAATCTGGTGTGGTGATTCAAACCTTTAACGATCAGGCAGAGGCAATTAAGCAACATCGGGCCGGGGTGATTCGCCTGATTCATATGCAGCTGGGTGATTTAATCCGCCAGCTAAAAAAACAGATTTCTAAACCGCTGGCGCTGGCTTATTCTCCATTGGGCGATAAAGCACAGCTGGAACAGATGCTGGTTTATGCCACCTTGCAGATGTCAATTGATGACTTGCCAGTCAACGCTGAACAGTTCCAAACGCTGCTACTTGAGGTAAAAAAATCATTCCTCAGCCATGGACAGCAAGCGCTGCTCAGCTTTAATGAGATTTATATTCAATGGCAGGATATCCGCCGTAAACTGCTGATGCTGGATGAATCGGTCTTTGCCAAAAATATGGATGATATTGAAGATCAGCTGGACCTCATGAACCTGGCCGATTTCGTGTATAGCAAGCCAGTAGACGTCTGGAGCGAATATCCACGTTATCTGAAAGCGCTGGTGCTGCGTCTGGAACGTTTGCCGAACAACCTGCAACGTGACGATGCCGCCATTGTGCAGATTGACCCGTGGATGGATAAACTGTTCAAGTTTAAAAATGACAGCCGCTTGAAAGAATTGTACTTTATGGTGGAAGAATTGCGCATCTCGTTATTCTCGCAGCCAATGAAGACCAAGATGCCAATTTCGCCAAACCGACTACAAAAAGTATGGGAAAAGCTGGGAATCAGTTAAGATAGAGAGAATTTCAAAAAGGAGTTTTACATGGGCATTCGCATTACTGGTACGGGCTTATTCCATCCTGAAGATGTCATTACCAATGAAGAGTTAGTTGAAAGTTTAAATGCTTATGTGGAACAGTATAACTCGGCCAATGCTGACAAAATTGCAGCGGGTGAGTTAGAAGCACGCCGTGGCTCAAGTGCAGAATTTATTGAAAAGGCCTCTGGTGTGAAACGTCGCTACGTGTCAGAGAAAACCGGTCTGCTTGATCCAAACCGCTTACGTCCACATTTAAAAGAACGCGCTGATGATGAAATCTCGCTTCAGGCCGAGTGGGGCGTAATTGCAGCCAAACAGGCGATGGAAAATGCCGGTGTCACGGCTGAAGACATTGATGTGGTGATTCTGGCCTGCTCGAATATGCAGCGTGCCTATCCGGCGGTGGCCATTGAAATTCAGACTGCGCTGGGGATTCAGGGTTATGGCTATGACATGAACGTGGCCTGTTCAGCAGCAACCTTTGGTTTAAAACAGGCGTATGATGCCATTAAAAGCGGTGCGCGCCGTGTCTTGCTGGTGAATGTCGAAATTACATCAGCACACAATGACTTCCGTTCGCGTGACAGCCACTTTATTTTTGGTGATGTCGCCACCGCGTCAATTATTGAAGACACCGACAGCAAAACCGGTTTTGAAATTGTCGATACCCAGTTATTTACCCAGTTCTCGAATAACATCCGTAATAACTTCGGCTTCCTGAATCTGTCTGAAAATGCTGATATTGATGACAAGCGTTTCCGTCAGGACGGCCGTAAAGTCTTTAAAGAAGTGTGCCCACTGGTTGCGAAAATGATTACCGCGCAGCTGGAGAAAAATGCGATTGCACCAGCCGATGTAAAACGTTTCTGGTTGCATCAGGCCAATGCCAGCATGAACGAACTGATTCTGAAACTGGTGGTCGGTAAAGCGGCTGCGGACGCAGATCCGGCGCTGGTACCAATTATTCTTGATGAGTTTGCCAATACTTCATCTGCCGGGGTTATCATTGCCTTACATCGTACTGCGCATGAAGTAAATGATGGCGAATATGGCGTGTTATGTTCATTTGGTGCTGGCTACTCTGTGGGCTGTATCCTGGTACAAAAACACGTGGTTTAAGGGGCAGAGAGTGCAGGTCCAGCATGATGCAAAATGGATCAAGACGCTGAGCGCCTTATCTAAACGCTATTTCACGCCGACCTTTTTAGGCAGTGAATATATTGATGTATCCCGACCTGCCATGTATGTGGGTAATCATTCCCTTTACGGGATTTTTGATGCCCCCGTCATTATTGATTATCTGTTCAATGAACATCAGGTGGCTGTGGTTAGTATTGCTGACCACAGCCATTTTTATTTGCCAATCTGGCGCGATATTGTCAAAAAGTTTGGTGCAGTCGATGGCCAGCGCGAATATGTGCGTGCCTTGATGCAGCAGGGTTATTCGATTCTGGTCTTTCCGGGCGGCGGACGTGAAGTGCTGAAACATCCGGGTGAGCAGTATCAATTGATCTGGAAACAGCGCTACGGCTTTTTACAGTTGGCGCAAGAGTTTCAGTACGACATTATTCCTTTTGCTGCCTTTGGCCCCGATGATATTTTTGAGTTTGGTTTTGATGCCAGAACCGTGGTGCAGCATCGTCTGTTCCAAAAACTGCTCAAAGTCCCTCAACTGGATAAATTATTACGTCATGGTGATGTGATTCCCTCGTTGCCGAAACACCTGATTCCCAAACGGGTACCTTTTTATTTTCAGTTTTTGCCACCGGTAGAGGTTGGGCAGAGATTAGGTTCTGAAGATTTGGCCGCGTTGCGAGAAGAAATCGCCCAGCAAATTTACCAGACCTTAGCACAGCTAAAAGCCCGTTCAACAGGGCACCCATCCTCATAATAGCCGGGATGCGCTTGAGTTTAAGCCCGCACAAGTGATTTTTGATAAAAATAACGAGAAAACTTTATGAAAAATAATGCTTAGGTTAAGATGAACCATCCTTTTATTTGAAGTCTTTTGAACAGCTATGCAACCATTTGTTCTCTATAACTCAGAGCAGCGCAAAAAAGTAGAATTCGTGCCACGCGTCGATGGACAGATCGACATGTATGTCTGCGGTATGACCGTGTATGACTACTGTCATATTGGTCACGCGCGTGTCATGGTTGCATTTGACTACATCATCCGTTTCTTGCGTAGTCAGGGCTGGAAAGTCAAATATGTGCGTAATATCACCGATATTGACGACAAAATTATCAAACGTGCCAATGAAAATGGTGAAAGCATTACTGCTTTAACCGACCGCTTTATTCAGGCCATGAATGAAGATGCAGAAAACCTTGGCTGTCTGGCTCCGGATGAAGCACCACGTGCCACTGACTATATCGACCAGATGCAAAACATGATTGGCAATCTGGTTGACAAGGGCACCGCTTATCCGGCTTCAAATGGCGATGTTTATTTCCAGGTTGAAAAGTTTGCAAAATACGGCCGTTTATCCGGTCGTAAACTGGAAGATATGCAGGCTGGTGCTTCAGAGCGTGTTGATGTCGAAGTAGAGAAAAAACATCCATTTGACTTTGTGCTGTGGAAACATGCCAAAGAAAATGAGCCGACCTGGCCATCACCGTGGGGCAAAGGTCGTCCGGGCTGGCATATTGAATGTTCGGCGATGTCAACCTGCTGCCTGGGCAATCATTTTGATATTCATGGTGGTGGTTCAGATTTAATGTTCCCGCATCATGAAAATGAAATTGCCCAGTCTGAAGCCTCTACCGGTGAACAGTACGTCAATTACTGGATGCATGTGGGCTTTATTAATGTCGATGGCGAGAAAATGTCAAAATCGCTCGGCAACTTCTTCACCATTCGTGATGTGATGGAGAAATTCCATCCGGAAGTGATCCGTTATTTCATCGTGTCTTCACACTATCGTAGCCCGGTAAACTTCTCGGATGTAGCACTAAAAGAAGCCAAGACAGCGCTGTCCCGCTTCTACCATTCATTTAAAGCGTATCAGGCCGTGTATGGTGACAAGCTGGTGGAAACGCTAGATGATACATTGGTCGAACGCTTTAATACCGCAATGCGGGATGATTTCAATACCGCGGAAGCGATTGCGGTGCTGTTTGAAGTCAATAAGGAACTGAACCGCGCGGTGAAAGAAGAAAATGCCGAACAGGCAGCAATCTTCTATGCCACCTTGCGTCATCTGACTAATATTCTTGGTCTGGTACAGCACAATGTCGATGAATTCCTGAAGTCAGACATTGGTCAGGATGCGCTTGGTTTATCTGAAGAACAGATTGAAGATTTGATTCAACAGCGTAAAGATGCCAAAAAAGACAAAAACTTTGCCCGTGCCGATGAAATCCGTCAGTCTTTGCTCGATCAGGGCGTAGTGCTGGAAGATACTCGTCAAGGTACCGTTTGGCGTCGTGCTGATTAAATCACCACTTGGAAGCATAAAGAGTTGACAGTTGTATGAAACTCTCTATAATGCACTTCCATATTGCGGGAATAGCTCAGTTGGTAGAGCACAACCTTGCCAAGGTTGGGGTCGCGAGTTCGAGTCTCGTTTCCCGCTCCAAAATTCAAAAAGCCTGAATCATCTGATTCAGGCTTTTTTTTATGCGTTTTTATCCAGATATGAAACATTATTCATTATCTTCACTCAAACTTGGCTTAACTGCTTGAACTAAAAAATGAGATTGATGTTCACCATCTTCCTGTGCTTTGGTTTATCAGCAACAGGTGGAATCATGAAGAAATCGTGTGAAATCTTATACATTTAAAAACGTGACATTTGCATAGATATGTTAAAATTGCGAAAATTAATTTCTGCTTGAATGAAGACCGTTCAGCCCTGAACGAAGGTTAAAAATTTGAATTCTGAAAACATGTCAAACCCGATTGATTTTCAAGGTGTGGCGCTCAGTACCTTGCGTATAGAAGAACAAGCTCTGCAAACACTGGCCACACAAATTGACGAGCGCTTTAGCCGCGCCTGCGAAATTATTTTGCAATGTAAAGGCCGTGTGGTGATCACCGGCATGGGGAAATCCGGGCATATTGGCCGTAAAATGGCGGCGACTTTTGCCTCGACCGGTACACCTTCATTCTTTATGCATCCGGGCGAAGCAGGACATGGCGATTTAGGCATGCTGGTGCGTGGTGATGTGCTGATTGCCATCTCCAATTCGGGCAAAAGTGATGAAATCATGATGCTGATGCCGCTCATCAAACATCTGCAAGTACCGTTAATTACCATCAGTGGAGATGACAGCGGTCCAATGCCACAAAATGCCGATGTGGCTTTAACGTTAGGGAACATTCAGGAAGCCTGCCCACTGGGTCTGGCACCGACTTCGAGCACGACCGCGACATTGGCCCTGGGGGATGCACTAGCCGTGGCCTTGCTTGATGCACGTGGTTTTACCGCAGATGATTTCGCCCGTTCCCATCCTGCGGGTGCTTTGGGTAAACGTTTGCTGTTGCATGTCAAACACTTAATGCATACCGGCGCCGAGCTGCCAAAAGTCGCGCCTGAAACCCCAATGAACAAAGTGCTGTATGAAATTTCCGACAAGCGTTTGGGCCTGACCACGGTGGTGGATGAACAGGACACTTTATTGGGGATTTTCACCGATGGTGATTTGCGCCGTTTAATCGACAAACAGCAGGGCTTTGATATTCATCTGCCAGTGGCTGAAGTCATGATCAAGCAGCCTGCGACCATTTCTCAGGAAGCCCGTGCAGTTGAAGCACTAGCACAGTTACGCGATAAAAAAATTAATCAATTTGTAGTGGTAAATGATGCACATCAGGTGATTGGTGTGATCAGTATGCATGACCTGATTCAGGCCGGGGTAAATTAAAAAATGGCATCGTATATTTTATTGGAACAGGCGCGTCACGTTGAGGCTTTGGTTTTAGATGTCGATGGTATTTTAAGTGATGGCTTTGTCACCTTAACCAATAGCGGTGACGAAATTAAAAACTTTGATATTCGTGATGGTTTGGGCATGAAACTGGTGCAGCAGGCCGGGGTGAAAGTCATCATCATTACCGGGCGTACCAGTCATATTGTTGAAAAACGCATGAATGCCTTGGGCGTCGATCTGATTTATCAGGGCCGTGAAGACAAGGGTGTGGCTTTACGTGAAGCCTGTGCCCAGCTGAATCTGGCACCAGAAGACTGTCTGTATATGGGCGATGACTGGCCAGATTTATCTGCCTTTGCCATTGCTGGCATGAAAGTCACGGTGCCGAATGGTCATGTTGAAGTGCGTCGTCGTGCTGATCTGGTGACTCAGGCCCAAGGAGGCCGCGGTGCGGTACGTGAAATCTGCGACATGATCCTGATGTCAAAAGGCGTATACGAACAGTTACTTGAAAAGTATACCGCGATCCCTCATTAATAAGATATTCCTCTGATTGAGTTGAGTTAAAACCCCACTTATGGATACCCGAGTTTTATATATTACTGCGATTGCAATTGCAGCTGTAAGTGGTGGTTATTACTATTACAGCGGTAAAGGCAATAAACTGGATACCGAGGGTTCCAGAAGTATGACCTATACGGCGGAGCAGATTAACCTGACTCAAACCGATGAACAGGGGAATTTATATGTTCGCGCTCAGGTTGACCGTTTAGAGCAGGATATGCAAAAGCAGACCTCTCAATTACAGAACCTGAATGCGTCCATGTATAAAGAAGGGAAAGTTGATGCCACTTTTTATGCCAAGCAGGCACATGGCTATAATGACAATGAAAAAGTAGTGTTATCTGACCAGGTACGTGCCACCAAAATTTTAGCGCAAGGTCAATTAGAACTGCAGACAACAGAATTGACGGGCTATCCGGACAGTCGGGAAATTGAAACCGATAAACAGGTGATGGTGCAGTCTCCACAAGCTGAATTTGTAAGCCAAGGACTGAAAGCCAATTTGAATGATGGTCAATACGAATTTTTTAATATTCGAGGAACATATGAACGTTAATCCGAAGCTTGCAACACCTCGTACTTTCCTGAAGAAAGCCGCGCTTGTAGGTTTGGCAGTATTGTCCTCAGCTACAGCCTGGGCCTTGCCTTCAGACCGGAACCAGCCAATTACCCTGGTGGCTGACCGTGCGACATTTAATGAGCGTACCGGTATTACCACCTATACCGGTAATGTGATTATCGAGCAGGGCACAATGCGCTTGCAGGCCAATTCAATTGTGGCCAATCTGAACAGTAAAAAAGAAATCAGCACCATTACCGCCAATGGTAGTCCGGCACAGTTCCAGCAAAAGACTGACCCGAATAAAGGTCTGGCCAAAGGTCAGGCGCAGAAAATTGTCTACAATGCGGAAACCGGTATTATTACCTTGTCGGGCGGGGCATTTTTACAGCAGGATGGGGCCAGTATTCGCGGCAATACCTTGCGTTATAGTATGAACAAAGGCGATATTGAAGCTATTGGTACGCCAAACAACACCGGATCATCTTCAGGTCGCGTACAGATTGTGATTCCACCATCCAGTTCAAAATCATTCCCGGGAGCACGCGATTAATGGATCAGGTCGTACAGCCACAAACTCTGACAATCAAACACCTGGCCAAAAACTACAGTAAGCGCTGGGTGGTGAAAGATGTTTCTTTCTGTATGCAAAGTGGCCAGATTGTTGGCCTGCTCGGCCCAAATGGTGCTGGTAAAACCACCAGCTTCTATATGGTGGTTGGCCTGGTGCGTATGGACAAGGGGGAAATTCATCTGGATGAACTGGATTTATCTGACCTGGCCATGCATGAACGTGCGCGCAAAGGCATTGGTTACCTGCCACAAGAGGCATCAATTTTCAGAAAACTGACCATTGCTGAAAATATCATGTCGATTCTGGAAACCCGTAAAGACTTAAACAAGCAGCAGCGTCAGCAACGTTTAACCGAACTGCTGGCCGACTTTAAAATTACCCATATTAAAGATTCACTGGGCATGAGTGTCTCTGGTGGTGAGCGACGTCGTGCGGAAATTGCCCGTGCTCTGGCTGCCGATCCGAAATTTATGTTGCTGGATGAACCTTTTGCCGGGGTGGACCCGATTTCTGTCGGGGATATTAAAGATATTATTAGCACCCTTAAAGATCGCGGAATTGGTGTATTAATTACCGATCATAACGTGCGCGAAACATTGGCAATTTGTGAGCGTGCTTATATTGTCAGTGAAGGTGCAGTGATTGCCGAAGGAACCCCACAGGAAATTCTGGAAAATGAAACTGTGAAACAGGTCTACTTGGGCGAAGATTTTAAGGTGTAGTTGGTGAAAAACATATATAATTGTTATTTGTTGTATGTGTTTTATCCTGAAAGCGTTTTATAATTAACAAAAGTATAAAAAACTAGCTTAAAAACATTTACAATTTTAAAAATATTTCAAAATATTAGTTTGAATGACGACAATGATGGGTTGCAAGAGCTTAACAGTTCATAAAAATAAATTATTCAGGCCGACGCTACTATAGCAGGCTTTATTGTTGAGTGGACTGCTGAGCCAGTCGCTTTATGCTGAAACGACGACTTCAGAACGGCAAACACTTCAACAGAGCGTGGCGCGTTTATTTACCCCCCAATCTGACCAGAATTTTAATCGGGTTCGTATTAGTGAGCTGAGCCAGTTTCAGCTCGATACACAAAATATTCAGAAAATGCCTCGGGTAGTGCCAGGATCATCTGTTCCAGAAACAGCGGCATCCGCTAGATACTCTGTGCAACAGCCTTTAAGTTTTAATGGCACTATTCGGACCGCTGTTCAGCGTCATCCTGAAATTTCCCAAGCCATTTCCAGTCTGGCAGCCCAGAATGCCAGTATTGATGTGGCGAAGTCCGGTTATTATCCGCAATTATCTGGTGGTATTTCCACAGCGGACCTGACCAAAGGCGAGCGAGGCCGTCAGCTGCTGAGCCTGAATGCCACGCAAATGCTCTATGATTTCGGCAAGGTCAAAAGCAGTGTCAATCTGGAACAAGCCCGTTTAGCTGCAGAGCAGGCCAATGTGCTGATCAGTATTGATGATATTGCTTACCAGACTGCCAATGCCATGATTAATATCAAACGCTATCAGGAAATTACGCGTATTGCCGAAGAACAGATTCAGGGGATTGCCCGCATTGCGGAAATCACCAATTTACGTGCCGAGGCCGGAATTAGTACCCAAGCCGACCCGATTCAGGCCCGTTCCAATCTGGAAGCTGCAGAAGCCAATTTAATTGTGCAACAAACCCAGCTGCGCCAATTTCAGCAAAAGCTGCGTACCCTGGTCGGATTTGAGGTTCATCAGCGTAACTGGCAGATTCCAGAGCGGCTGGTGAAAGAGGCGCAATTATATTCAGAGCCGGTTTTTCAGCAAATTCCCGGGCTAATGGCTGCTCAGGCTGAAGTTGAAGTGGCCAAATTACGCAAGCAGCAATCACGTTTAAGTGCCTATCCCACTTTAAATGTGAAAGGCTCTGTAAGTCAGGCCATCAATGGTCGTAATCCGAATAACAATGAAGATGATGGCCTCTATAACTCGATCATGCTGGAAGCCAATAGCAACTTTTATCAGGGCGGCGCAATTGCGTCACAAACCCGAGCGGCCAGTTATGCAGAAGAAGCGGCCAAGGCACGGGTCAATAGTGTGTATCTAGAGGTGCTGGATGAAACCCGCATGCTGCGTGAAGAAATCCAGAACAAGCAGCGCCAGATGAATATTCTGGTCAAGCGTCAAGCCACCACCATCCAGACCAAAGAGCTGTATCAGGAACAATATAAATTAGGCACACGCTCAGCCGTTGATTTACTGAATGCCGAACAGGCAATTCATAGTGCCGCTCAGGAAATTGAAAATACGCGTTTTGATATTTATGCCGCCATTGCGCGTTATATCTCCATTACCGGACGGACACGCGATATTTATGATTTAAACCATATATCCATTCAGGGGTTTGAAGTTCAGCCATGAGTACTAAAATAAATTATCAACCGTGGCTTCAAGCAGTGCTGAGCATTGCCAAGCATTACCGGATTGAACCATCCGCAGAACGTATCCGTTTACAGCTGGACTGGAATCCGAACCAGAATATTGATGATATTTTAAATCTGATTGCCCGTCAGGTGGGCCTAAGTCTGCGCAAAACCGACTTTAGCGCCGAGGTGATCAATCCCTGGCGTTTGCCGGTACTGGTTGAATTCCAGGATGGTCAGGTGGGCGTAATTGACAAGGTCGATGCCGAAGGCAACCTGAGCATTCAGTTCAGTGGCGATCAGGGTTTATCACAAACGCTGGCCAGCGATACTTTGGCGGAGCATGTGTGGCATGTCTATATCCTGCGCCCGGAAAAATCGGTTCCCGATGCGCGGGTAGATGAATATGTCAAACCCTGTGAAGATAACTGGTTCTGGTCAATTGTGCTACGGGACTGGAAACGTTATATCGATGTAATGTTTGCCTCCCTGATGGCCAATATTCTGGCACTGGCCACCATCCTGTTTTCGATGAATGTCTATGACCGGGTAATTCCGGCGCAATCGGTTCCAACCTTGTGGGTATTGGCAGGCGGGGTGCTGATTGCGGCCATTTTCGAGTTTAGTTTAAGGGTCGCACGGATTTATCTCTCCGATATTGTCGGCAAGCGCGCTGATCTGCGTATTTCAGACCGGGTCTATGGGCATGCGCTACGGATTAAAAACAGTGAACGCTCCAAATCGACCGGGACCCTTTATTTCACAAATCCGTGAACTAGAAGGGGTGCGTGAACTGGTGACGTCGACCACCATTTCTGCAATCGCTGATTTGCCTTTCTTCCTGCTGTTCCTTGGCGTGTTCTGGGTGATTGGTGGGAACCTGTTCTGGGTGATGCTGATTGTGGTACCGCTCATGATTATTCCCGGCATTCTGGCGCAAAAGCCTCTGGCTAAACTGGCTAATGAGGGGATGCGTGAAGGGGCAATCCGCAATGCCATGCTGGTGGAATCGGTACAGGGCATTGAAGACATCAAGTTATTACGCGCCGAAGCCCGCTTCCAGAATAAGTGGAATCATATGAATGAAGTCTCCGCCGATATTGCCATGCGTCAGCGTAAAATTGTCGGTGTCATGACCGCTTGGACTCAGAAAATTCAGGGGTTGACCTTTGCGATTGTGGTGCTGGTCGGCTGTTTTGCCGTAATGGATGGAGAAATGACCACGGGTGCTCTGGTAGCCTGTTCAATTTTATCTTCACGGATGCTGGCGCCCATTTCACAGATTGCCGGTGTGCTGGGCCGTTTGCAACAGGCCAAAGTGGCGAAACAGGGACTGGATGAATTAATGAAAAAACCGGTTGATCAGCCGGAACATAGCCACTTAATTCATCGTCCGGTGTTAAATGGTCATTATGAATTAAGCGGGGTCAGCTTTAAATATCGCGAAGATGATCCTAAACCGACCTTGATGGTGCCCAAGCTCGAAATTAAAGCTGGTGAAAAAATTGCCATTCTGGGTCGTAATGGTGCCGGGAAGTCCACCTTGTTGCAGCTTTTTTCCGGCATGCAAACCCCGAATCAGGGCAAAATTAAACTCGATGGCGTAGAGTTGGGCCTGATTGATCCTGCTGATGTACGCCGTGATATGGGGCTATTGAATCAGAATGCGCACCTGTTTTTTGGCACGGTACGGGAAAACCTGACTTTGGGTGCACCATTGGCCAATGATGACGATATTTTACAGGCACTTCGAATTACCGGTGCGCTGGCTTTTGTGCAGGAAAAGAAAGAAGGGCTGGACCATCTGATTCTGGAAGGTGGTGTGGGGTTCTCTGGCGGTCAGAAACAGGCCTTGCTGCTGGCACGTTTGCTGCTGCGTCAGCCGAATATTTTATTGCTGGATGAACCGACGGCTGCAATTGATGATGTTTCCGAGAAACAGTTGATTGATCATTTGAAAATGTGGCTTGGGCACCGGACTTTGGTGGTGGCCACCCATCGCCGTGCAGTGTTAGAGCTGGTGGACCGGATTATTGTGGTCAATGATGGGAAAATTGTGATGGACGGGCCGCGAGACCAGATTCTTAATCAGTCTGCATCTCAACCGCGTCAGATGGCAGGAGCGAAGTCATGAGTGAACAATTAAGCAAACGTTCAATGCAGGTGACCGAGATGGAGCCGCCTTTACCTAAAGCCAGCCTGTTTATCTGGATTATCTGTATTGGACTGGCGGTTTTGCTGCTCTGGGCCTGGCTGTTCAAGCTGGAAGAAGTATCCACCGGCACCGGTAAAGTGGTGCCGTCTTCGAAGGAGCAGGTGGTACAGTCTTTAGAGGGCGGGATTCTTACCACCTTGAATGTCCGCGAAGGGGAAATTGTTAATCGTGGGCAGGTGCTGGCCCAGCTGGACCCGACTCGGTTTGCTTCTAATGTAGGTGAATCGGAATCCTTACTGGTATCTTCCTTGGCGACTTCGGCCCGGTTACGCGCTGAAGTAAATGGCACACCCCTGGTTTTTCCGGAAGAAGTGCTGAAAGAGCCCAAACTGGTACAGCAGGAAACTGCTTTATACAATTCGCGCCGGGCTAATCTGGAAGAATCGCTGGCCGGCTTACGACAGGCTCTTGTGCTGGTCGAGCAGGAATTGCGTATGACCGAGCCGTTGGTGGCCAAAGGCGCGGCCAGTGAAGTGGAAGTGTTGCGTCTGAAACGCGAGGCCAATGACCTGCGTAACCAGATGAATGATATTCGTAACCAGTATTATGTCAAAGCGCGTGAAGAGCTGTCCAAGTCCAGTACCGATGTACAGACCCAGCAACAGGTGGTACGTGGCAAGTCTGACACCTTGAACCGCACGGTATTCAAGTCGCCGGTGCGGGGTGTGGTCAAGGAAATTGATGTGATGACCATTGGCGGGGTCGTACCACAAAATGGCAAGCTGATGACCATTGTGCCTTTAGATGAGCAGCTGTTAATTGAAGCGCGGATCTCGCCGCGGGATATTGCGTTTATTCGCCCGGATCAGGAAGCACTGGTCAAAATTACCGCCTATGATTATTCGATTTATGGCGGTTTAAAGGGGAAGGTCACGGTGATTTCACCGGATACCATCCGCGATGAAGTCAAGCAGGACCAGTTTTATTACCGGGTCTATATCCGGACCGATACCGATAAACTGACCAATAAATCTGGCCAGCAGTTCAGTATTACCCCCGGGATGGTGGCCACGGTTGATATTAAAACCGGTTCCAAAATGGTACTGGATTATCTGATTAAACCGTTTAACAAGGCCCAGGAAGCATTACGCGAGCGTTAATCTTCAACTCAACATAACCTCCCAATTTGGGAGGTTTTTTATTATCAAAACTTACCTGAAAACACGTTATAATTTCAAATATTATTGCATTTTAGCTGTGTTATGCCATTTACCATTGCCTCCCTTGTTCGTTTTGAAGAAGATATTAAAAAGAGCCGTTTTGAGGCCATTGCCGTGCCGGTGGAAAATGAACAGGCGGTTAAAGATTTTCTGGAAGCCAACAAAGACCTGACCACCACCCATCAATGCTGGGCATGGAAAATTGGCCATCAGGTGCGTTTTAATGATGATGGTGAACCTTCTGGCACTGCTGGCCGACCTATTCTGGCCACCATTGAGGGCAATGAGCTGACCAATGTGCTGGTGCTGGTCAATCGCTGGTATGGCGGGATTAAACTTGGCACCGGTGGTCTGGTGCGCGCTTATGGAGGGTGTGCTGGGCAATGTCTGCTGCTGGCAGAAAAAATTGAACTGATTGAAAAGAAAAAAGTCGAGTTTCACTGCCAGTTTAATGAATGGGCCATTTTCCAGTATGAACTGAATAGCCAGAATATCGAGTTTGAGGAACAGTACGGGGCAGATGGCGTGCAAGTCAATGCCTTATTACAGGTGCATCAGATTGAGCCTTTGGCCTTAAAAATTCAGGACGTTACCCGCGGCCGGGAACAGCTCAAAGTCATTGAGGAGCCAGCAGATGACTGAACATGATCCTTTGCTGAAATATCGGGAACAGCATAAACATCGGCTGAATTATATGCCATGGTTGTACTGGTCGCTGAAATCGAAAAATCGGGGATGGGCTGAAGCCTGGCAAAAAGACTATCAGGCCTATTTGATGGAGATGGAAACGGTAGAAATTGGCGAGAACTGCTTTATTTCACCGTTGGCACATATTTTTGCCGAACCGGGACGTAAAATTATTATTGGGGATAATACCTTTATTGCCGCAGATTGTACCTTGCATGGCCCGCTGGACATTGGCAGTGAAGTGGCAATTAATCATCATAGTATTCTAGATGGGGGCCGGGTCGGGATTAAGATTCACGATCAGGTGCGTATTGCCGCCTATTGCCATTTATATGCCTTTGATCATGGTATGGATTTGGCTCAGCCGATTTATCAGCAGCCATTGCGTTCACAGGGCATCGAAATTGAACGCGATGTCTGGCTCGGTGCCCATGTCGGTGTTAAGGATGGTATTAAAATTGGTGCCCATGCGGTTGTCGGCATGCACAGCATGGTCACCAAAGATATTGAAAGCCGGGCCATTGTGGCAGGGAATCCGGCACGTTTGATTCGTTATCGTGATTAATTTCAGGCATGGCTCTCTATCTTCAAATGTCTGTGTTTTATTTACATTTTGTCATGTCATCCGCTGAGGACTTATGCTAAGTTTTAGATAACAATTAAAACGAAAGCCTGGCAGACAGGCAACAAGAGAGGCGACAATGAAACGAGTAATTGCCTGTATTGATTCTTCACCCTGTATTAATGCACTCGCGGAAGCCGCAGCATGGATAGCCAAGCAGACCCAGCGGGAACTGGTGCTGTTACAGGTGCTGGACTATTATCCGGCCAGTTATCACTTAGGTGAAATTAGCGGGGTCATTGGTTTTGAAAGCAATGCCATGTTATTGAAGGAACTGGCCGAGCTGGAACAGAAGCAGAGCGACATTGCGCTGGAATATAGCAATAATCTGCTGCGTCATATTTCCGAGATGGTGCAGCAAAAATATAATATCGTGCCGACTCAGATTCAGGAAAAAGGCGATTTTCTTGAACAAAGTTTTAATGTCTTACAAGAAGATGATATTGCGGTTATTGGCCGGGTCGGGGAGCGTTCCGCCGAACGCAATAAAGCCCTGGGCAGTAACGTCGAAAACTTTATTCGCGGGGCCAATTGTGCCGTTATGACGGTGGGCGAGCAGTTTAAACCGCCAACCCGTTTTATTTTCGCTTATGAATATTCACCAACCTGCTTAAAAATCATGAAGCGCATCACCCAAAGTGATTTGCTGCGTCTGCTGCAATGTCATTTGCTGTATGTGGGTGATCATCCGGAAATATTAAATGAACCAACCCAGTATTTAAAAGCCGCTGGTTTAGATGTGGTGGTGGAATACCGTTATGGTGATGTGGCGGAGAATATTCTGGATTATCAGCGTGAACATGGTATTCAGCTAATTTTGCTTGGGGCCTTTAGTCATAGCAAAATCCATCAGTTTTTCTTAGGCAGTATTACCACCACCATTTTCCGGAATTCGAATGTGCCGTTACTGGTGGTGAAATAAAGCTCCAATATTTTACACGCATCTGATGAATTACTGTCCAAGGTTATCCGCATTTATTGTGGATAACTATATGGACAGTATATGTAAGTTTATAAAAAATAAAATAAATATTATTTTGTGTGTTTTTTGTTCTGTTTGGGCCTTATTTAACGATGGCCAAGGCAAAGCCATCATGCCCTTTGCTGCCTACCGTTTGCAAGGCGGTTGAAGACAATAAACGTGGATGCTCCTGCATCAGCTTAAACATCTCGCGAATGCCTTCAATGCTGGGCTTGTGATTGTCCGGATTAATGATGTCACCGGCGCGAATTACATTATCCAGGAAAATTAAGGTGCCGGAGCGTGACAGATTCAGGCTCAGTTCCAGATATTCCGGATAGCTCTGTTTATCCGCATCAATAAAAATAAAGTCAAACGGGGCAGTATCAGCCGGCAGGCTTTTTAAAATATCAGCGGCGCGGCCCACACGCAAATCAATAGTCTGTTTCAGTTTGGCCTGATCAATATTTTCCTGCGCCACGGCGGCGTGTGCATCACGACCTTCAATGGTCAGAATGTAGCCATCTTCCGGCAAGGCGCGCGCCAGCCACATGGTGCTATAGGCAGCAAAGGTGCCAAGTTCCAGAATACGTTTACAGCCGTTCATCTGAATTAACATCTGTAACAGCATGCCCTGGTTGGGCGCAACAGCAAGGTGATCCGGATAACCCCGATCATCGGTATGTTTTAAGGTTTGGGTCAGAATCGGATCTTCAGGAATTAAATGTGTTTCGATGTAGTGGTCGAGGTCGGTCCACATTTGTTTCATAGTCGGGGGCACCTTTGTTGCAATGCATGCATTTTAAACTTTTCCCCCTAGAGTGCAATTTTTATCGGGAGAGTTGCAGAATTAATAGACATAAAAAGAGGCGCCGCAGCACCTCTGTATTCAGATCCGGATTTATTCGTAATAGCACATCGACGAATAGCGGCTTAAATCCGGCCCCCAGGTACGATAGCCCTGCGTATCAATATGGATTTGCCCTGAAGCATACAGTCCCAAGCCCATATTCAGGCTTTGACCATACTGGGTCCAGAACTGGCAGAGTCTGAACTTGGTATTTTCAATAAAGGCATAATCTTGCGGTTGTGGAAATTCTGGCCCAATCCGGAAATCAATGGCGGAATTATATAAATGCCGTGAGGAGCTGGCACCACCGGCGCACTGGTTCAGCGGTAAATCGCGATAGACTGAAGTGACTTCAAAATCGGTCAGCACTTTGGAGGCAACCAGATATTTAAAGACTTTTAAGGTTGAAATCTGATTGCGCCATAATTCGCGGTTGGGCACCATGTATTGTGAACGGCCACATTTTTGCCAGTCACGTGCGGTGCGCAGTAATTCAAAACTTGGAATAATATTGCCGACGCCTTCTGCGTTCAGGAATTTTTCATATTCGCGGACCTGGCGCAGGTTATCGGTCACGGCAATCCAGCTGTTATAGGCATAGGGCACCACTTTTGGTGCGACCTTGCGTTCATAGCTGATTTTTTCTTGTGGGATATAAATCCGTTTTCCATCAGGCGAATGAATCGTTTTCCCTTTCTGCGGTGTGGTTGTACATCCGAGCATGATCAGGGGCACGATGCTAAGCGAGAGCATCGCCTTGAGAAATTGCGTCATTATGCAAATCAAACGTTTACTAAAATCCTAAGCATTCTAATCTAAAAGCTTCGGTAAAAATTGAAAATATTGCAATCAAATGTGTGTTTTAGGTATAAAAAAAGATCAGCTTTTGCTGATCTTTTTAAAATTACTTTTCTAAGTATTGTAATTTGTCCGGCTTGCCATTCCATTCTTCACGGTCAGCAGGTTGTTCACCAATTTGCGTGATATTTGGCCATTTTTCTGCCAGTTCAGCATTCAGCTCGATAAATACTTCCTGACCTTCTGGTAGCTCATCTTCCGAGAAAATCGCATTGGCTGGACACTCAGGTTCACACAGTGCGCAGTCGATACATTCATCCGGGTTAATCACCAGGAAGTTTGGACCTTCATAGAAACAATCTACAGGGCATACTTCTACACAGTCTTGATATTTACATTTAATACAGTTTTCAGTGACAACAAATGTCATGGCGACAGCTACCTAAAAATATGGTTCTAATAACTAAGCTGTATTTTAGGCAAAAATGATGTGAACTAACAATTGCTTTTACTGATATTTGATATAGACAGTGCTACTAAATTTGATAAAAGTGCTATAAAACCATCAAAAAAACTTATAAATGAAAAAGACTCTCAAATGAGAGCCTTTCCATATAGGAGATTCAAGTCTTGAGTCAGACGTTTAGCTGCTCTTTTAGGGCATACAATTGCTCTAGAGCTTGGCGTGGAGTGAGATTATCAACATCCAGTTGGCGTAAGGCTTCCAGGGCCGGGGAGGGTTTTTCAACTTCGACAATCCGTTCAATCACTTCAGTTTCTACCACTGGTTCACTGAATAAATCATGTTGGACTGATTTTTGTACCGACTGATGTGACTGCTTTTCCAGTATCTTCAGGCGATTTTGCGCTTCTTTAATCACATTGGCAGGAATACCGGCCAGTTTGGCCACCTGTAAACCATGACTCTGGCTGGCCGGACCCTGCTGGACTTTATGCAGTAAAATCAGGTTGCCATTGAGTTCTTTGGCCGTGACATGATAATTGTCAATACCTGATTCTTTGCCCAGCTCGGTCAGCTCGAAATAATGGGTGGCAAACAGGCATAAGCATTTAATCCGTTTGGTTAAGTCTAGTACACAGGCCCAGGCCAGGGACAGGCCATCATAGGTACTGGTGCCACGGCCGACTTCATCCATCAGCACCAGTGACTGATTGGTGGCATGATGCAGAATTTGCGAGGTTTCGGTCATTTCCACCATAAAGGTTGATTTACCGGTAGACAGGTCATCGGCCGAACCAATCCGGGTGAAAATCCGGTCAATCGGACCTAGCACCGCAGCTTGTGCCGGCACATAACTGCCACAATAGCCAAGCAGGGCAATTAGTGCGGTCTGGCGCATAAAGGTCGATTTACCGCCCATATTCGGTCCGGTAATAATTGCCATACGATGGTTAAAATCCAGCGTGGTGTCATTTGGGGTAAATGTGGTTTTGCTCAAGGCTTCTACCACCGGATGACGGCCGGCAACAATCTTGACCCCAATTTCCGGTGAAAATTCCGGACGGGTCCAGTTTTTTAGGCGGGCCTGATGGGCAAAGTTGGCCAGTACATCAATCTGGGCAATGGCGCTGCTCATCATCTGCAAATTGCCAATGTCCTGACGCAGCTCATCCAGCAGCATTTCAAACAGCATTTTTTCCCGTGCCAGCGCGCGTGATTCACTCGACAATACCTTATCTTCAAAACTTTTCAGTTCCGGAGTAATATAACGCTCGGCATTTTTTAAGGTCTGACGACGGATATAATGCTCCGGTGCCTGTTCAGCCTGCGCACGGGACAGTTCAATATAGTAGCCACTGACGCGGTTATAGCCAATTTTAAGCGTATTGATGCCAGTGCGTTCACGCTCCTGAATTTCCAGATCAATCAGGAACTGGCCGGCATGATCACGGATTTGACGTAACTCATCCAGCTCGCTGTCAAAGCCTTCGGCAATGACATTGCCATCACGCAGCAGTACCGGGGGCTGTTCCACAATGGCCGCCATTAAACGCTGGTAAAGACCCTGAAAATCGCCCAGTTCTTCATTCAGCTGTTGTAAATATTCGGATTGGCCAGCACTGACAATCGGCTGCACGGCATGACGTAAATATGGAATCTGGGCGCAGGCCTGACGCAACTGCACCAGATCACGTGGGCGCGCACTGCCTAAAGCGACCCGGCTCAGCACACGTTCAATATCACTAATTTCTTTCAGTACCAGACGAATTGGTGCATCGTGATAGCCGGTTAAAATCGCTTCGGTCGCATCTAGCCTTGCATCCAGCAGTGCGGTATCACGTAGCGGTTGCATCAAAGTGCGGCTAAGCAAACGGCCACCCATCGCGGTCTGGCAGTCATTAATCAATTGAAACAGTGAGGTGCCGTGTTCAAATAAAGGCTCAATCAGTTCCAGATTACGCCGAGTCACCGGGTCTAGCGCAATAAAATCGCTGCTTTGTTCCAGCTGAATCGAGCGGATATGTGGCAGCGCCGTTCTCTGGGTTTCTTTGGCATAGTGAATCAAGGCGGCGGCAGCGGCTTTGGCCAAAGGCAAATGGTCAATCCCAAAGCCGGACAGGGTGGCGACGCCTAGCTGATCACATAGGGTTTTCTGGGCATTATTCAGGTTAAAATCGACATTTGGACGTTTGGTAACCGGGCAATCCAGCTGTTTTTTAACAGATTCGATGATGTTCGGATCAACAATATCTTCATCGACCACAATTTCGCTTGGCATGAGACGTGACAGTTCAATCGCCAGCTGTTCCGGTTGATACTCCTGCTGCTGGACCTTGAAAATACCGGCACTTAAATCTAGCAGTGCAATCCCGATCTGGTTTTGCTGTAAACAGAGCGCGACCAGATTGGAAGATTGATAGCTGTTGAGCAGGGCATCATCGGTGAGTGTGCCGGGCGTAATAATCCGTACTACGTCGCGCTCGACCGGGCCTTTACCGGTTACCTCGCCAATTTGCTCGCAGATCACCACGGTTTCGCCTTTTTTGACCAGCCGTGCCAGATAACCTTCGGCAGAATGATAGGGCACGCCGGCCATCGGAATTGGCTGGCCATTGGCCTTACCGCGATGGGTCAGGGTAATGCCTAACAGTTTGGCCGCCTTGTGCGCGTCATCAAAAAATAATTCGTAGAAATCACCCATTCGATAAAACATTAAAGAATGTGGATGTTGCATCTTCACTTTTAAATATTGTTGCATCATAGGTGTAAGTGATGATAGATCAATACTTGAATTTTCTATGTTCATCTAATAAAAATACCTTTAAAAATAATAAGTTCTTCAATGATAACTATCTGCTTACATTCCTGTTGCTGCTTAAGGGTAACAAGTACTTCCTAGTGAATCCAATGAATAAGTATACCTTTTATTGGTATATCTTATTTCAATCCTATCAGCATATGCATGCTGAAAAATCTGAGGGTAATTTTAGCAAAATTACCGAGTGCGAAAAGTTTAGAAAAACTATATGACTGTAAAAGATTCACCTTATACAAAAAAAGTAGCTTTGACTGCCCGAGCTATTGAAAAAATGAAACCTGAAACTTTCTTAGTAGATATTGGTGAAAATGAAGGGTTAAGAGTTAATAAAGGGAAAACTGGTCTAACTTCATTTTTTTATCGCTTCAGAAGTCCTATCGATAATTCTTTAAAGAAAGTAAAAATTGGTACTTATCCAGACATGTCATTGGCTGAAGCTAGATTAGAGCTTCAGAAGATGAAGATCAAACGCAGAGCAGGTATTTGCCCAAGTCAGGAGCTAAAAGATCAGAAGGAACAAAAAAAGATTGAGCAAGAAAAACGAGATGAAACAAATGCCCAATTTACAGTCAAAGAATTGATTGATTTATATTTAACTAATGTAATTGAAGACCGTTATGTTTTAGATAGTAAAACAGGCAGTAAGAAGTTGATTCCAGGAGCGAGAAAACGTAAAGGACAAGATGAAGCTAGAAGAACACTATACGGCGATGCGGTTAGAGTATTAGGGCATATAGCAGCTGATCAAGTGACGCGAAAAGATGTCGTAAATATGATTTCTACAATTATTGAGCGTGGGGCAAATGTTCAAGCTGGGCGTGTACTAGCAGAATTAACGTTGGCTTATGACTACAGTATAGGATTGGAAAAATTTAAGGATGATTTTGCAAATCCGGCACTTTTGGCTAAATCGAGTTTAAAGCAAAGCAGGGTGAAGTTAACACACAAAAAGGGTAGCCGAGTATTATCAGATAAAGAAATTAAAAAAATATTGGAATGGCTTCCAACATCAGGTTTCTCAGAAAAAGTTAGGCATATTCTTAGAATTACGTTATGGACTGGGTGCCGTACTGGGGAAGTTTGTGAGTTGAAATGGGCGGACATTGATTTTGAAAAAAGTACGTGGCATTTAAAAGGAAGCAAGAATGGTACGGATAGGTATGTCCAACTTTCTAAACAATGCCTTGAATATATAAAAGCATTATCTCGTGAGTCAGATTTTCTTTTTGAATCAAGAGTTAAAGGTAAGCCAATTACCCAGAAAATTCTTACAGTGTATAAATGGCAAATGCGACATCCTGAAAAACTTTCATACGCATTACAGCCTGAACAATTGTGGTTGTCCGAAATTGAGGATTGGAGTCCGCACGATTTAAGGCGGACTGTACGTACTGGTCTATCTAGGTTAAGTTGTCCTGCAGAAATTGCAGAAGCTGTATTAGGGCATTCAAAAAAAGGAATACAAGGTACTTATAATTTGCACGCGTATGAAAAAGAATGTGCGGAATGGTTACAGAAGTGGGCCGATCATTTAGATGCTTTATAAGAGAGAGCGTTCAAAATTCTGTGTCAGCCGAATTGGCTAGAGTTTGATTATATGAGGAGCACTGCTCCGCAAGTGCCTACCTTCAAAGTAAATCGATAACTGTGTGATGGTTTGCCCCCAGTTT
>Ga0172375_10002397_pt1 | contig 29204 bp, 18 predicted proteins | sample LakKiv1m_FD_114537 | JGI IMG/M metagenome (GOLD analysis project Ga0172375, IMG submission 114537) | Freshwater microbial communities from Kabuno Bay, South-Kivu, Congo - kab_092012_11.1m | ecosystem: Environmental > Aquatic > Freshwater > Lake | place: Democratic Republic of the Congo... | reverse complement strand
TTTATCCTGCATTATTCATAAAATCGTAAAATTATAGAAAACTTCATAGCATTTAGTATTTGTAGGGACGAGACCCTGTCTCGTCCGCTCTTTGGACGAGGCGTTGCCTCGTCCCTACAATAAGAATCTGTATATATTTGTGTTATGATTTAATAAATAAAATTTATGAATTAATCAAGATAAATGTTTATCCTGCATTATTCATAAAATCGTAAAATTATAGAAAACTTCATATCATTTAGTATTTGTAGGGACGAGACCCTGTCTCGTCCGCTCTTTGGACGAGGCGTTGCCTCGTCCCTACAATAATAATTGTGTTTATTTAGGTTATGATTATCATTCACAACATTTATGAATTAACCAGGATAGTTGCACTGACCTGACATGTTGTAATACAATTAGAGAGATTGCTTCAAGGCTTTCAGCCTTTCGCAATGACATTAGGTGTGTGATATAACCTGATGAAACAGTACAATTAGTGTTCAGTCCCATAAATGCTTATATAAGGTAAAATCCTATTTATCAGCTATTCTTCACTTCGTTCAGAATGACGATTATCGGGAGAATAGTCAAAACAGTCACATAATTAATTTCGGTTATCAAGTTAAGTCAGGAAAATCACTTTTCCCTTTTTTACAAATAGTCGCAAAGTGGTCATTCCGAACTTGGTTCGGAATCCAGCGCCTTTGATTTTCAACAGCATTTTAAAAGGCACTGGATGCTGAAACAAGTTCAGCATGACCCTTCTACTCGCTTTTGACATTAAGCTGAACTAACTGGATAACCGAATAACTAATTGTGGGACAGAACACTAGCGGCAAACAGCTTTCAATCGGCTTCAGTAAGCTTATATAGATTAGCTTTATGAAGTAATCCTCCGTCAAAGGTACCTGCAGGGGCGAAAAATCGCCCCTGCGGTGTTTATATAGGTTATCCATATTGAAAGATCGTCGTTTCACTGGGGTATTTCTCCCCACTGAGGCTTTTGTTCCCGCCTTTTTACTCTTCTAAGCTCTCCATTCTTAAATTGTATCGTTTCACAATTTTCTCCTCTAAGCCCATATTATTTAATCAAGATATGAATAGCATATCCGCTTATTCTAAGAATAAAGCGGAGATGGCATATTGATTGCCTATTAGTGAATTGTATCACAAAAGGATTTTTTATTAATCAGACCTTTTTGTATTTTACAGTTCCACATCTGATAAAAAAGGCTGGATTCCCGCTTTCGCGGGAATGACAGTACCGGGATTTGAGCATAATTCATAAGGTTGAAATGTAAAATATTTTTCGCTCGGATTAATAAAAATGAACAAAACCATAAAAGATAATTTTTGGAGTCTCAAATGCAAACTCTAACCACCGTCAACGACCTTTGCGTCAGCTGCAACGAGGCGGAAATCTGCGCGATTCCCGCTGAAAGCTCCCGCAGACCGAAACATTTCTGCGAGGAATTCGATAATTATACAGCCAATTCCAGGCCCAGATACGGGGCAAATTTACCTCAGCATCGCCCCGTCGTCTTCACAACTGAAACTGCCAAATACAAAGGGCTTTGCGTCAACTGCGAAAACCGCGCCGAATGCTCTCTGTCGCGCACGGAAGGCGGGATTTGGCATTGCGAAGAATACTGCTAAATGAAAATCCGAAATTCGAAACTCGAAATTCGATAATAGAAGGTGTCGACCGATTATTTAGCGGCATCGGAACGCCTGCGCCTTAATGTGGAATTATATCATAAATCCAAAACTAAACTAATGTGAGTATGATAACTGAACAAAAAGTTAGTAAAACGACGATTTCCGGACTCTGTGTTACCTGCAGTAAAGTCGATGATTGCGGCTATCTGAAAAGGGATAGCAGAGCTCGAATTTATTGTGAAGATTTTGACGACCGCGATGCGGTTTATAAAATCGTGCGTAAGCACAACGGCAAAAGCGGCAGTATTATCGCTATCTTGGAGGAGATACAAGCTAAATACAGCTATCTTCCTCCAAAGGAGCTCAATATCGTAGCTCAGGAGACCGGCCGTTCCATCGCCGATATTTACCATGTCGCCACCTTTTATCGCGCTTTCAAACTAAGCCCCCGAGGCAAGCACCTGGTATCCTGCTGTCTGGGGACCGCCTGCCATGTCCGCGGCGGGCCCAGTGTAGCCGATGAAGTTTCCCACCAGCTGCACATCACCCCTGGTGAGACCACTAAAGATAATGAATTCACTTTGGAAACAGTCAATTGTCTGGGCGCTTGCGCATTAGGGCCGGTAGTAGTAGTGGATGGACATTATTTCCCTCAGGTCAACGCTTCAAAAGTACCGGGTATCATCGAAAAAACTCTTGCAGGTCTGGACAAAGTCGAAGCCGCCACCGATGCGCGGATTTTTCAAGTGGCGGTCAGTTGTTCCAGATGCAATCACAGCCTGATGGATGCGGCTTTTCAAATCGATGGCTTCCCTTCTATTCGGGTGTCACAGTATTACGATCATCAAATTGGCTGGCTGAGGCTTTCCAGTTTATACGGCAGCCGGAAAGTGGAGATGGAATTCGAAGTGCCTAAAGACGCAGTCAATCATATCTTCTGCCCGCACTGCCATACTGAATTGATTGGCGCCACCAATTGCCCGGAATGCGGTATTAAGATGGTGCCGATGATAGTAGTCGGCGGCGGAGTAGTGCAGATATGTCCCCGCCGCGGATGTAAGGGGCATTTGCTGGATGTAGCTTAGCGGCTGGTGGCTGGTGGCTGATGGCTAATGATTTAAACTAATGCCCAATGCCCAATGCCAATACTATTAACTGAAAACTATAATATTGTTACCTCATAGGAAACCCAGAATGTATCGATTCAATTCCATTGAAGAATTAAAAAGTTTTCGCAAAAGTCAGCAGGACAAGGTTGAAGCGGGGATTCCCAGTCTTATCATATGCGCGGGCACCGGCGGTCAAGCCAGCGGGGCCAACGATATCATCAGAGTAATTAAACGACACATTATCGAGCGCAATTTACAAGGGAAAATCGATCTAAGAATCACCGGATGTCAGGGATTCTGTGAAATGGATCCTTTTATCATTGTGGAACCGGGCCGGCTGCTTTATCCCCGTTTAAAAATGACTGACATCCCCCGCGTTATCGAAAGCGCGGCTAAAGGTGAAATATTGGAAGAACTGCTTTACCGCGAATCACTGCATCACGAATGTCATCACAACAAAGACGAAATTCCTTTCTTTAAAAAGCAAAACCGCAAGGTTTTAGGTTTAAACGAGAAACTCGACCCCATCAGAATTTTCGATTACTTAGGATTGGGAGGATATTTAGCTTTAGAGAAGGCGATTGAAAAAAATGATCAGCTGTGGATCATCGACGAAGTAAAAAAATCCGGACTGCGCGGCAGGGGCGGCGCCGGATTCCCCACGGGTAGAAAGTGGGAATTAGCTTACCATTCCAAAGGTCACGAGATTCAGAAATATATCATCTGCAACGCGGATGAAGGCGATCCCGGCGCTTATATGGACCGCAGTCTTTTGGAAGGCAATCCGCAGATGATTCTGGAAGGAATGATCATCGCCGGTATCGCTATCGGAGCAACTCAGGGATACATTTATGTTCGTTCGGAATATCCTTTGGCGATTAAACACGCGCTTATCGCGATTTCACAGGCGCGGGAATTGAACTTGCTGGGCGATAGTGTCTTGGGCAGCGGGTATAAATTCGACATCGACATTGTGCGAGGGGCGGGAGCTTTTGTGTGCGGTGAAGAAACCGCGCTGATTCGTTCCATCGAAGGTTATGTGGGCGAACCCCGGCAAAGGCCGCCTTACCCCATCGAAAAAGGCTTATGGGGAAAACCCACCTGCATCAACAATGTAGAAACTTTAGCTAATATCCCCCTTATCATATCCGAAGGAGCGGAAGCTTACGCCAAAGTCGGCGTCCCCAACAATTCCGGCACCAAGATTTTCAGTTTGGTGGGGAAGGTCAAGAACACCGGCTTGGTGGAAGTGCCGATGGGCATCACCATCAACGAAATTGTCAACGACATCGGCGGCGGACCGATCGGTAAAAAAGCCATCAAAGCGGTGCAGACCGGCGGTCCTTCCGGCGGCTGTATTCCGGCGTCGATGTTCGATCTGCCTATCGACTATGACAGTCTGAATAAAGTCGGCTCGATTATGGGTTCCGGCGGGATGATTGTGATGGATCAAGGCACTTGTATGGTGGACATTGCAAAATACTATATGAAATTCTTGAAAGACGAATCCTGCGGTAAATGTTTCACCTGCCGTAAAGGCACTCAACGGATGTACGAAATTCTGGAAGATATTTCCAACGGTATCGGCCGGATGGAACAGCTCGATTTGCTGGAAGAACTTGCCGAAGTAGTGAAAGATACTACGATGTGCGGTTTAGGGCAGACGGCTTCCAATCCGGTGTTGTCCACTTTAAAATATTTCCGGGAGGAATATGAAGCGCATATCCGGTATAAAAAGTGTTCGGCGATAGTTTGTAAGGAACTGGTTGGCGCGCCTTGCCAAGCCACTTGCCCTATCGGCACCGAAGCCTGGCGCTATGTAGCTCACATCGCCCGCGGGGAATACGAAGCGGCTTATCTGACTATCCGTGAAACTAATCCTTTCCCCTCGATTTGTGCGCGCGTCTGCGATCACAAATGCGAATCGAGCTGTCGTCTGGGGACTACCGGAGTATCGCCGGTGGCCATCCGGGCATTGAAGAGATTCGTGACCGATACGATAGATCCTGCGGTATATAAACCGTTGAAAGTGGCGCGAAAAAATTCCGGTCACCCCGAAGTCGCTGTTGTAGGTTCAGGACCGGCGGGATTGACGGCGGCGCATCTGCTGTCGATAGAAGGCTATGGAGTAACGGTTTTTGAAGCCGAGAGCAAACCGGGCGGTATGTTGTGGAACTGCATACCGTCGTACCGCCTGCCCAAAGATGTGCTGGATAAGGAAATCGCTTCCCTGTTGGACAATAACATTGAATTGCAATATAACAAGAAATTAGGCGAAGCTATCGACATTGAAGGACTGCTGAAAGAAGGATACCAGTCGGTATTTTTAGCCATCGGCGCGCAGAAAGGGCAAAGACTGCGCATCACGGGCGAAGACAGCCCCGGCGTTTATCCCTCCATCGAATTCCTCAAAGCTTTCAATCTGCAAGGCGAAAACTGGGCTAAAGGGCGGGTCGGCGTCATCGGCGGGGGCAATTCCGCTTTCGATGCGGCAAGGACGGCTTTACGCCAGCCCGGCGTGGAAAGCGTAACTCTTCTGTATCGGAGAACTTTCGAGGAAATGACCGCCTTTGAAGAGGAAATCCACGCCGCTGAGGAAGAAGGCATCAAGATTATTACTTTAGTCACTCCCACCAAGATTCTTTCCACCGAAGGGCATGTTTCCGGCATCGAATGCTTGAAGAATAAGCTGGGCGACATCGACGCTTCCGGCCGGCGCAGACCGGTGCCAATGACAGGCAGCGAATTCTATCTGCCGTTTGAGACCATCATCATCGCCATAAGCGAGAGACCGAACACCGATTCCATTCCCGCCTCGACCCGGGAAAAGCTGAAGATAAAGGAAAACGGAGTGGTGGAAATCAATCCTCATACGATGGAAACCACGATGAAGGGCGTTTTCGCCGGAGGCGATGTGGTCACCGGACCTAACACCGTGGTCGATGCTATCGCCGCCGGTAAGCGTGCCGCTAAGATGATTCACCGCTTCCTGACCGGTCAGGTGATGGATCAACCGGAAAGCGCTTATCTGCCGAAAGTCTATCTGGAACCAGTACAAGCCAGCGCGGAGGAAATCGCCGAAGCCAGACGCGTAGAACCGCCTCGGACCGATGCGGCTGTCCGCCGGAAAGATTTCGCCGAAGTGGAAAAGACTTTGTGCGAAGCCGACGCCAAAAGAGAAGCGCTGCGCTGTCTTAGATGCGATCTGGAATTCACCAAACGGCAAACGGAAACTACACAAACGCAAAAAGTTTCTATCGCGTGATTTTGTAAGGGCAATTCATGAATTGCCCTTACATCGAAAAATATAAATATTTAACAGGATTTCGTAGGGGCGGTTCGCGAACCACCCCTACACCGGAAAATATTTTTTGGAACCGATATTACATTAAAGTACAACTTTTAAAGTATTAGCTTAAGAGGATAAAATTGATCACTCTAACCATAAATGGTATCGAGATTTCGCTGGAAGAAGGGACTACCATCTTAGAGGCGGCGCAGTTTTTAGGCTTTCCCATACCGACTTTGTGTCATCTGGAAGGACTGACGCCTTATGGCGCCTGCCGTTTGTGCGTGGTGGAAATCGGGAAGGCTCCCAATGCCAAATTAGTCACCTCCTGCACCTATCCGATTCAGGAAGGAATGGTAGTAAGAACCTCTTCTTCCAGAGTACTTAGAGCGCGGAAAATGATTCTCGAACTGCTGCTTGCCACTGCGCCGCAGTCGAAAGTGATTCAGGATTTGGCTTCCAAATTCGAAGTTCGTCAACAGCGTTTTCGCCAGGAATATGAAGACTGTATCCTATGCGGTTTGTGCGTGCGGATGTGCAAGGAACAGATGGCGGCGGAAGCGATCGGTTTCCGCGGCCGGGGTGAAAACCGGACTATCGGCACGCCTTTCGACATTAAATCGGAGAAATGCAGATTATGCGGCGGCTGTATCTATGTGTGTCCGGTGTGTATGCTGAGATGCACTTACAATCAGCCGGATAAGGCGATTTGCGGCGGCTGCGCCAATTTAGCGCCGCCCTGCGTGGAGAAACCGCAGTTCGACGATATGATGTGTTATATGGATCCCTGCGTGGCCTGCGAAATTAAAAAATAAGTAACAAGCAGCAAGTAAAATCAGCATCTCTGATAGATATTGCAAGTGGTGTCGGGTGTCCTCACCTGACACCGATAAAATGAAATTTAAAAAACCAATCGAGATAATAGGAGAATTTAAGAATGTTAGCTACTCTTTCACGAGTAAACACTTCAGCGGCAACACTGACAAAAAACAGAACTGAAGGATCGATAACTTCCATTTCCGGGATGTGCGTAACCTGCGTGGACGGTTGTGTAGGGATGTGCGAAATCGGCAAATCCGCTTACCGCGGGCATGAAGTCATATATCCTCAACCTTTTGGAGTAATTACTACCGCAGCGGAAAAGACTTATCCCGTAGATTATTCTCATTTCAACATTATGGGTACGGCGGTGGGCGCACATGGTATTGAAGCGGACAGCGATAAAGCGATTTTCCCCAAAGTCAATTTGGAAGTGAAAATCGGCTATGATAAGAATATCAAATTCCGTCTGCCGATAATGATTCCCGGCATCGGTTCCACGGATATTGCCAAGAATAACTGGGAAGGATTAGCTATAGGTTCAGCGCTTGCCGGCAGCGGATTGACCATTGGGGAAAATGTGGTGGGGATGGACCCGCAGTCGGCGCTGAAAAACGGTAAAGTTGTGGATACCTACGATTTGAAACGGCGGGTGAAGCTTTATAAAGACCATCAAATCGACGGCTGGGGCGCAATTATTGTCCAAGCTAATGTGGAAGATACCCGTTTAGGCGCTCAGGAATACGCCATCAATCAATTGGGCGTGGACATTGTGGAATTGAAATGGGGTCAAGGGGCTAAAGATATCGGCGGCGAAGTGAAAATCCGCGATCTGAAAAAAGCGCAGCTGCTATACGAAAGAGGATATATTGTATTGCCGAATCCCATCGATCCGCATGTGATCGAAGCCTTCCAGCACGGCGCTTTCAAGGAATTTGAACGGCATTCCCGTGTGGGGATGGTGACGGAAGAAGGTTTCGCTCAGCGGGTGGAAGAATTGCGCAAAGCCGGGGCTAAATATGTTTTCCTCAAGACCGGCGCTTACCGTCCGGCGGATTTAGCCCGTGCCATCAAATACGCTTCCAAATACAAAATCGACTTGCTGACGGTGGACGGCGCCGGCGGCGGCACCGGTATGAGCCCTTGGCGGATGATGAACGAATGGGGTATGCCGGTGGTCGAACTGCATTCCTTACTGCACGACTATGCTCAGCGGCTGGCGGATAAGGGGCAGTATGTCCCGGCTTTAGCGGTGGCGGGCGGATTTACTTTTGAAGATCAAATGTTCAAGGGACTGGCTTTAGGCGCGCCCTATGTTAAAATGATCGGAATGGCTCGAGGGCCTATCGCCGCCGCAATGGTAGGCAAGACCATCGGCAAAGCGATTCAGGAAAATCAATTGCCGGTCTATGTGGAAAGGTTTGGCAATAAGATGGAAGAAATCTTTGTCACGGCGACGGAATTGAAAAACCAACTGGGTGCGGACGAATTTGCCAAAGTCCCCGCCGGGGCTATCGGCCTTTATACTTATTTTGAGAGGCTGGCTCAGGGACTACGACAGCTGATGTGCGGCAGCCGGAAATTTGCCTTGAATTATATCAGCCGCGATGACATTACCGCTTTGACCCATCAGGCGGCTGAAGTCAGCGGGATTAAATATGTGATGGAGGTGGATAAGGCTGAAGTCGATACGATTTTGAATTCCAAGTAGCGGCTATACCGGTTGTATGTTTCATTTTCCGATTGTAGGGACAGAACACTGTTCTGTCCCTACATCAAGAATAAAATTTCTGTGCAGCAGCATCCTCGCAATCGCAGCGCTGTAATAAATCGGAGTCGGGATTGTCTCAATCCCGACTCATAGAGTCCTGTTAAAAGAAAACATTACTTTAAAAAATATGCCGGGGGATATAAAGATGCTTAACCATCGAAACAAGACAGATTCCATTATACAGCCGGATGAATTAAGAGACGATTTTTCTGACCGGTTGGAAGTATTAAGAGATACCGTCACCGCCGGAGCGAAGCAGTCGCTGCAGCGGGGAGAAGTATTCCATCCCAATTATCCTTCCTTGACTCAAGCGGCGGCAGAGTATTTTACCGGTAAAATCAGAGAGTACGAAGAGAAAAGCCACCTTAATTCAACGGATGCGGTTGCTTTATTGGATTTTAGCATAAAACTGAACAACACAGATTTAATCGATGAATGTTTCGACTTTATTAAGTCCGTGAATGGTGATTTCATCGACAGCATTATCGAAAGGTACAACAAAAGTCTTAACTGTCCGGCGGTGCGCTCGGTCTGGTTTGAATTATTAGTTAAGATGAAAATTAAGGATTATAGAATTGAGCGAGTTATCCGGCGGCATCAGAGTTTCGACCGGGTGGAAGCGGTGATGGGCATGGGGGATTACGGGGATGAATGCTTTATCGGTTCTGTGGAGAAATATTTGCAGGAGTCTGCGGAAAAACTGACTATTAGGAAAATTAATCCTTACCAAAAATTATCCCGCCTGCAAAATCGCAGCGCAAATCTCTATATCGAAGCTTTGTCTTCCTATATTATTTTGAAATTTAGTTGCCAACCTTGTTCACCGGAATATATCCGGCAGTCGAAATTATTGAACCGTTGGCTGCTGCCTTTCCTGAAAGAAAGCCAGTTACCGGATTTTAAGAATATTACCTTGGAAACAAGTAAATCCGGAAAAAATAAATCAAGCAAGCTTGACCGTCACCCGGAATTGTTCATTTTATATTCCGGGATTTTAAACATTTTCAGTCCTGAAACAGTGGTGAATAAGTATTGGGGCAATCTGGGGTATTTTTTAGGCGCAAATATAGTTTTATGGGAAACCGGAGGCAGGGATTTGGAAATGTGTTTCCGGGATGTGAGCTTATTTGAAGATGAAGATCACTATTTGGATGCGGAGTCGGTAGTGGAAACAATGCATCGATATTTTACCGCTTGCGGCGAAGCGGATAATTATGATGAGGTGTTTGTATTTCTTTCACTGTTTCAGCAAGTCAAAGAAGAACCAGAGGAGGTAAGGCGTATTTTCCGGGAAAGCATCGAGGAGGGGATCAGGCAGTCACTGCCACATCTGCACAATGGCGGCAATGGAAGCAAGTTTAAGCTGCAAAAAGCGGTTGAAAGTTGGAAATCGGCGTTTTTTATTGAAGGTAAGCCTGCTTGTCCTCAGCGGCCGGCAGTTCGGATTTTTTCCAATATTTTTTCGGCGAAAAGTCCGATGGGAAATTAGACTCGCAACTAATGTTATACCCACAAATGACTATATAAGGTAAAATCTTATTAATTAGAGATTCTTCACTTCGTTAGAATGACAATTTGGGAAATATTTCAAATGTATGTAGAATCAATTAGGAATCGCAGCACTCGTATCTCGCAGCCCGCATCTCGCAACTATACGGTTTCTTACCAGTCTTTTCGCATGTTTAGGCAGGGACAGAACAGTGTTCTGTCCCTACAATCGGAAAATATATATTAGAACGGAGCCTCTTGCAAAAGTCAAAAATGCTTTAAATTGTCATTCTGAACTCGTTTCAGAATCTCTTGTTATTTAGTAATATATATTTTCATATTGACCCTGAAACAAGTTCAGGGTAACATTTTTGGTGACTTTTGCAAGTCCCTCAACGGGTATAATAATAAATTCGGCGGCGCAATGAAATTATGTAATCAGAATCTGGTAAAAGGAAATGAACATTCTTCCTGGCGGCTGTATATGGCGCAGAAGATAATAGAAAAGCTTAACTCCACAGATTACAGCATCGACCGGCTTTTTATCGGCGGCAGTACTGTGCGGTCGACGGCGGATGCGAAGAGCGATATTGATTTACTGATCGATTTCCGGGGGGACGAAAAGCAAAAAGACGAGCTTTTACTTTTACTGGAAGGGTGGAGTTTGTGTCTGGCGGAAGTGAATTTCCAGAAGACGGGGATTAAAATCGATGGTATGCTGGATGTACATTTTGTGGACGAGAAATTTGTCAATTCCAATGGGGAAAAATTCCTCGGTTCTTATTTAGGAAAAACTAAATCGGACAAATTGGAAGCAGCATCTCTTTAAGTGATGGTAAAACTTGAAAAAATGCTAAATCCTGAATAATTTATTAGATGTAAATAACGGGGAAGAGCATCTATTTGTTATAAATGGAGAAAAATTCCCCGGAGCAGACTAAAAATTGTCCGGGATTAAAGAGAAGCAGACTTTTATATGCCGATTGATAAAAAACATAAAATCCGCCTTCCCATCGATTTCAAAAAATTGTCCTATGAAATATTGAATTTAGCGTATAAAGGTTTGTCCAGATCCGACTTTTTTACAGTTGTATTGGAAAAAATGGTAGATTTTTCCGACGCCGATGAAATCGAATTATGTTTCAATGAGGGGAAAAAGCATTATCAGTTTATCTATAATCCCGCCAATCGTCAGCCATTCTTATTATACAGCAATTCAATTGAACCGGAGGCCGAATGTAGTACGATCAAAACTATCTATGGTTATATTATCGATTTCCATGGTGAAATAGAGGGAGTTAGTTTATTCGAAAACGGCAGTATTTATTGCCGCAATTCCAAAAAGGTGCGAGAATTATACCCTCTCGAATTTAATTCTTTTTCTTTGCACCCAATGGAACAGAACGGCGATTTAATGGGATTGATGGCGATGAAGAGCAAAGTAACGGATTTCTTTTATCCCGAAGACCAGATATGGTATAATGACATAGCCAAGATACTTTCAATCGCCATACATTTCCGCAAGATGCAGATAATGCTGCGCGAACGGGTAAAAGAAATGTCCTGTCTTTATGAAATAGCCAGATTATCGGCGCATCCGACCTTATCGATGGGGGAAATTCTACATAAGACGGTGGAAATCCTTCCCGCCGCTTGGCTTTATCCGGATATCTGTGAAGCCAGAATTTTACTGGATGAAAAATTATACATCACGGACAAGTACAAACACGCTAAAGATAAGATTTCGGCCCATATTTTTGTCAACAATCAGCAGCGCGGCATTGTCGAAGTTGGATACACTAAAAGTATGCCGGTGATCGATGAAGGCCCATTTTTAATTGAGGAGCGGAATTTAATCAATACGGTGGCTCAGGAAATCGGCATTATGGTGGAACACCGCGAAGCTTTGGAAGAGAAGGACCGTCTGCGCAAGCAGCTGCTTCACGCTGACAGATTGGTCACTATCGGACAATTAGCTTCGGGGATAGCTCATGAAATCAATGAACCGTTGTCCAATATCTTAGGATTTGCGCAGCTTGCGTTAAAATCTTCAAAAAATCCCGAACAGATTGAGAAGGATTTACGCAAGATTGTCGAAGCGTCGTTATATACCAGGGAAGTGATTAAAAAGCTGTTGATGTTCGCCCGTCAAAGCCCTTCGGTCAAAGACTATTTCGATTTGAACGATGTAATTGTGAAGAATGTGGAATTATTCAATATCCGCTTTAAAAATGATGCGATTAATTTGAAGCTGGCATTAGGAGATGATTTACCACAGATTAAAGCTGATGTTTCACAGATAAGTCAAGTTTTAATCAATCTTTTAATGAATGCTTTGCAGGCGATGCCGGAGGGCGGTGATTTGACGGTATCGACCTGGAAAGAAGAAGATTCGGTTTGTCTTTCGGTGGAAGATAGAGGAGTAGGGATGACGGAAGAAGTGATGAGTAAAATTTTCGTACCTTTCTTCACTACCAAAGATATCGATCAAGGCACCGGTTTAGGATTGGCGGTGGTTCACGGTATTGTTTCTTCACATAATGGGCGTATCGATGTGGAAAGCGAAGCAGGGAAGGGTTCTAAGTTCACAGTGGGTTTACCGTTGATTTAGCAGGTAGTAATACCAGTTCCCAAAAGTCCTTTCGCATGTTTGGCAGGGACAGAACAGTGTTCTGTCCCTACAATCGGAAAGCAATAATTAGAAACAGTATAAAGCCAATTTTCCAACAACAATGTCATATATTCAATGATTAATACTGACAAACATACAATTTTAATTGTCGATGATTCGGCGCCCACTCTGGAAGTGATGGAGAGAAATCTTTCGGAAGAGGGATTTACGGTTTTTACGGCGCCGGGAGTGGAGGAAGCGATCGATCTACTGGAATCGACGAAAATCGATTTAGTCATCACAGATTATAAAATGCCTAGGGTCAGCGGATTGGACTTGATCAGATTCGTGCGGGAGAATTATAAGGACACCGAAGTAATGATGATAACCGGTTACGCTTCGGTAAACGGGGCGGTGAAAGCGGTGAAAGCCGGCGCGGAAGAATATTTGGCGAAACCTTTTACCGATGATGAACTGATTTCCGCGGTGCACAGCGTATTGGAAAAACTGCGTTTGCGGCGGACTCAGCTGGATGATCCCGATATCAAGGCTCAGCAGCATTACAGCATTATTGGGGAGTCCGAAGCGATTAACAAAGTTTTTCACACCATAGCCAAAGCCGCCAAGACTAATACCACAGTATTAATCACCGGGGAGAGCGGGACGGGGAAGGAATTAGTGGCGCGGGCGATTCATTACAGCAGTCCCCGGTCTTCACGGCCGTTTGTACCGGTGAATTGCGGGGGGATTCCGGAAATGTTACTGGAGAGTGAATTGTTCGGACATATGAAAGGTTCTTTTACCGGGGCTACGGAATCGCGGGCGGGATTTTTCCAGACTGCGGACGGAGGGACGATTTTCCTCGACGAAATCAGTGAAACCATTATGAATATGCAGGTGAAATTGCTAAGGGTATTGCAGAATAAAGAAGTGACGATGGTGGGTTCCAGCCGGGCGCAAAAAATCGATGTCCGGGTTATCGCCACCAGCAACAAAAACCTGCGTACTCAGATTGAAAAAGGGCTATTCCGTGAAGATTTGTTCTATCGCCTCAATGTCATCACTATCGACTTGCCGCCTTTAAGAGAGCGGGAAGGGGATATTCCCCTCTTGGTCAATCATTTTATAATGCATTACTCCAAGGAATTCGGTAAACCTCCATTGCGTATCAGCGAGAAAGCGTTGCAGGTGTTGGAGCAATACGATTGGCCGGGGAATGTGCGGGAACTGGAAAATATCATTCAGAAGCTGGTGGTGATGTGCGATGAAGAATCCATCGACATCCCCGATTTACCTTCATTGATGCGTTATTCCATTCCGCGCAGGAATGGCAGCGGTAAATCGCTGGAGGAAATCGAACGGGAACATATAGCGAATATCCTTGCCAGTGTGGAAGGCAACCGGACGCATGCGGCGAAGATTTTAGGGATCGACCGCAAGACTTTGCGAAAAAAACTGGAAAGTTACAATTTGGATAAGTAAAATTAGAATAATTATTTGGGAGTGGCAGTGTCCCTGGTGGGCGCCGCGGCCTTCAAAGCCGTTGTGAGTTCGGAAGGACTTGGCTGGGTTCGATTCCCAGACACTCCCGCAAAGCATCTTTTTTATAGCCGCGAAAGAGTCGGTCCGAAAACACTCCGGAGCTGTCGTTCCCGCGAAAGCGGAAATCCGGAGCTGTATTAATGCCAAATGTCTAATGCCCGATGCTTATTGCCTGTTTACAGCCATTTTTTCTTTTTAAACAGCCACAACATCACCGCCGCCGCCGCCGCCATCACTCCTAATACAAAATAATATCCCCATTTCCAGGATAATTCCGGCATAAAATGGAAATTCATACCGTATAATCCGGCGATAAAACTAAGCGGGATGAAAATTGTGGTAATGATGGTCAAAACCTTCATTATGTTATTCATCCGGTTGCTGGCGGCGGATAAAGAGATGTCGATTAGACCGTTTAAAGTATCACGGTAGATGTCGATGGTTTCCAGAATGTGCATCAAATGATCCAGCAAATCCCGCAGAAACAATAGAGTGGTTTCCTGAAAGAACGGAGTTCTTTCGTCGCTAATAATCCTGATCGATTCGCGCAGAGGCTGAACTTGTCTGCGGATTTGCATCAAAGCGCTTTTAAGACGGTGGATTCTTTTTATGGGCATCACTGGCGAATCCTCTAAAACTCCCAGCTCCAGATTTTCCATCTCCTCTTCAATTTGTTCCATTAAATCGTAATAATTGTCAACAATCGTATCCAGAAGCGAATAGGTCAGATAATCCGGGCCTAATCCACGGTTCCGCCCCCCGGTCTCTTGGATTCTCTTGATTACCGGGAGGAAGATTTCCCGATTTTTTTCGCTGAAGGTCAGCAGTTTATTACGAAAAGCCACAATGCTGACCTGTTCGACTTCGACATTATAAGTTATTCGATCAAAATTCAGTATTTTAACCACGGTAAACACATAATTCTCATATTCTTCGGTTTTAGGTCTTTGGTGAGCGCTGATAATGTCTTCTACAGTCAACCGGTGAATATCGAAGATGTCCCCGATTTTTTCCACTTTTTCCGGGTGATCGATACCAGTGATATTGATCCAGGTAGTTTCCGGAGTGTTCTTGAATTTGGCGCAGTCATCGATATTGGTCAAAACTTCTTCCCGGTAAGTTTCCCTATCGTATTCGATTATCAGGACTTGGGGGACAGCTCCCGGGAAAGTACCACCGTCAGAACCGGCAGATTGCTGAGGAAGCTTAGCGGAATTAAGACTGACTTTAAGCGGATTTTTCTTCATAGATAATCCGGAAGATTTTTTTAAGTTATTAGCGCATAGATTGTCGTTTTGGTGATAAACATCTGTCAGGTCTCAGCTTCGCTGAAGACTGACAGCGCACTTGCGAGATGACAAATCTATTGCGAACTGTTATGATAAGTCTTTGATTAACAATATAAGCAATCGCAGGAGAAAAAGGAAATTTGGGAAGGATATTGAGGAGTGTAAATAAAAATGTCGATGCGGCAAAGTCCGGACACGGGAGGTGGATGCCCGCTTCACCTGCATCGACATATATAATATACTAAGATTTTTTGAAAATGTCAAGCCTTAGCAAAGACTTTTTACAAATTTTATAAGTTTTTTTCTCAATTCAGGCAATTTTATTTAGACAGGATTAACAAGATTAACCAGATCAACTAGATAAAAAATTCATCCGCCGTATCAGGCTGTCCAATAATACCCCAACGCCGTCATTCCCGCGAAAGCGGGAATCTCTATGTTCATAAGTTACAATAAGCTGGACTCCGGCTTTCGCCGGAGTGACAAGATTGTGTTATCGCAAAACTATAACTGTCAATCGTCAATCTTTAATAGACTTTACCCACACGATTCAGCGAAGAGCCACAATATCAACTAGATAAAAAATTCATCCGCCGTATCAGGATGTCTAATAATACCCCAACGCCGTCATTCCCGCGAAAGCGGGAATCTCTATGTTCATAAGTTACAATAAGCTGGACTCCGGCTTTCGCCGGAATTACAAGTCTTGCGGCCGTTTTTAGACAGGCTGGTATAGCGAACACCAAACTTAATAATGGTGTCGACCACAGAAGATCGATACCACAATCTAAGGCTGGCTGTCAGGCGAGGACGCCTGACAGCACAGTTTTAAATAGTTGGCAAGTGTTCAAGTGTTCAAGTTGACAAGATAGAAGCAAACAAATGTGCTTCCTTCATCCCCTCTGATATCAATTAGTTGTATATATATAATGTACAATGATTTGTAGGGACAGAACACTGTTCTGTCCCTACTATTCTTGGTAAGTTACCTCAATTCGCCCACAGCCTTTTCCACCGCTTCTAAAATTTCGCCTGAACGCACGACTTTTGCTAAAATATTATGGTCGTAACACAGCGGACGGTCTTCTTCAAGGTGAGCGGAATACTTTCTAATCATCTCGTAAGCCGCTTTAGCGCCCGGGCTGCATTTGGAATCCCGGAAATCGAAAGCTTGCGCGGCGGACATCATTTCGATGGCTAAAATAGCGTAGCAATTATCCATTATCTGCCGCATCTTGATCGCTGAAGTCATTCCCATCGAGACGAAATCTTCCTGATCCGCCGCCGCCGGAATGGAACCGGTCGCCGCCGGATTGCACAATACCCGATTTTCATTGACCATCTGCCCGGCGGTGTATTGCGACAACATCATCCCGGAAAACATTCCCGCGCCTTTAGTTAAAAACGCTGGCAGTCCCACGCTCAAATTGGGATTGACCAGCCGGTTCATCCTTCTTTCCGATAGCGCGGAAACGGTGGTCAACGCTGTCGCCATAAATTCCAGCGCGAAGGCAATCGGCGTCCCTTGAAAATTAGCCCCGGTCAGTACCGTATTGTCTTGCGGCAGGAAAATCGGATTGTCGCAGACGCCGTTCAATTCCGTTTCCACCAGCTTGCGGACGAAGTCCATAGTGTCCCGGGCCGCCCCGGCGACTTGAGGGGTGGAACGCATACTGTAGGAATCCTGCACCTTTTTCTTGCCGGTGGTGAGCAGTTCCGAGCCGGCGGTGATTTTACGGATGTTGTAAGCGCTGTCCACCGAACCTTTATGCCCGCGCAATTGGTGTAATCTGTCGTCGAAAGCTTTCATATTCGCCAGCAGCGCTTCCAAAGTCATCGCGGTGGCGATGTCCTGCAGTTTCAGCCACATATTGGCTTCCACAATCATCAACGAAGCCCAGCCGGTAATCACATTGGAACCGTTGATGGAAGCCAGTCCGTCCCGCGCTTCAAAGACGATGGGAGCGATACCGGCGCGTTTCAAAGCTTCCCCGCCGGGCAGCCTTTCGCCTTTAAAGAAAGCCTCGCCTTCACCAATGAGCACCAAAGCCATCTGCGACATCGGGGATAAATCTCCGCAAGCCGACACGGAGCCTCGTTGAAACATCACCGGATTGACACCTTTATTGAGCAAATCGACCATAGTCCGGGTAACAATGGGGCGGTTGCCGGAATTGCCGTGGCAATGGACATTGATGCGGCTTAAAGTCGCCGCCCGCGCCACTTCTTCCGCCATCGGTTCGCCGTAACCGGCGGCGTGGCTATAGACCAAATACTTTTGGAATTCCTGAATTTTTTCCCGGGGCAATTTTACTTCCGCGAGTTCGCCGATGCCGGTGTTGACGCCGTACATAGTTTCACCGGCTTCGATTTTCCGTTCCAGCAGATCGCGGCATTCTTTAATGCGAGCCCAGGAATTGGCGGAAACTTCGACTTTTTCACTTAGACGCGCCACTTTGACCACATCTTCGATCTTTAGATTATTTCCGTTTAATACTATGGACATCGATTGCGCTCCTTGGTTGGTGTTTGACAGTGTATGCAGTTAAAATAAACTTATGAAGTTAGTTAAAATATTTGTAATTGTCAAATTGACTTTAGACTTTGGGAAAAGCAAAAGCAAAGCTAAAAGCAAACATAAAAGCAAACATAAAAGCAAACCTACCACAGAGTCACAGAGAACACAGAGTTTCACAGAGAAAAGCAAAAGCAATTGACAGGGATGAAGGGGATTAAGGGGATAAAAGCTAAAAGCTTTCACTGGCCATTAAGGGGATGTAGGGGCGGCGTTGCGCCGCCCAATTCCGGGCGCGGAAACCGCGCCCCTACACCATCATTCATGAATTATAGCGTTCATCGCGTTAATAGCTTGTGAATAAAACCGCCCTCAAGATTTGCTTTTAATTGCCATAATTGCTATAATAGCCAGTGAATAATAATTGTAGGGACAGAACAATGTTCTGTCCCTTCAAGTTACATTCACATAATCCTAATCATCATCGAGGAGTCATTATGCGTTATCTCATCATTCTTTGCCTCACCATCGCTTTTTCCGCCGTTGCAGCTATAGCCGTTCAGGTCGATGGCTATTGCTATCTTGAGAACCAGACCAATCATTACGGAACGATGGTCTTGTTCCAAGCCGATTCGCCCGGGGCGGTAACCTGTTCGACTTACACCAATACCGGAGGATATTATCAGGTGAATGTTTCCGCAGGGGCGTATGATGTTTATTTCACTCATCAAGGGTATTGGGGGGATGAGATATTGGATCAATTGTTTTTCGCGGCTGCGACCTTGCCGAATGTTACTTTGAGCGCGATGCCGACGGGAGTACCAATATCCGGAGCTTTGAGCGGGACGCTTTTCGATACCACCTATTTTGTGACGGGGGATATTTCCGTTAATAATGGTCAGACTTTAACCATACAAGCTGGGGCGGAATTAGTTTTTAACAGCGGCGTCGGTTTTACCGTACACGGGTCATTGAACGCCTTAGGTACAGCTTCGGACAGTATTATCTTTAAAAGTACTCCCGGGTTGAACTGGAGCGGATTTACCTTTGATAATTATGGCAATCAGCCAAGTTTGATGGAATACTGTTTAGTGACCGGAGCAGCAAAGATGAATGGCGGGGGTATCAATGTTGGCTGGACCGATAGTATGCTAGTAAGCCTCACCATGAATAACTGTAGTATTACCGGAAATACTGCGACAAATTCTGGCGGCGGTATTATTTGCGAATCCTGCGGCATCGTAGTCAATGATTGTATTATTAGTGATAATAGCGCATTGGGAAGTGGCGGAGGAATATATTGCTGGTATTCCTTCGTATCTGTGATCTCTAGTATTATTACTTCTAACACTGCAGTTCAAAACGGCGGCGGTATTCTTATTGCTCAATCTCTAAATACACTAATTTCTAATTGTTCAATTATTGAAAACAATGCCGGTTCCTGTGCTGGGGGTATCCATTGTACTGACACCGATAATTTATCAATATCCGATTGTTCCATTATTAATAACTCCTCTGTTTATGGCAGCGGTATTTATTGTGGAAATTCAAATCCAACAATCATCGCTTCCACTATTAAATCTAACAGCTCACAATGGGGCGGCGGCATTACTTGCGAAAATAATTCCAATTCCTGCATTAAAAACTGCGTTATTGTGGAAAATTCTGCTGTAAACGATGGCGGAGGTATAGATATTGGCAGTTCTGCTCCTCAAATAGCAAATTGTACCATAAATGGTAATATAGGTGGTGGAATAATGTGTTATATTTCCAATCCCAATATTATCAATACAATAATTGAAAACAACAGCAGTTATGGCATTTCTTTTGTCAATTCTCCTGATGCTGCTATTAGTTATAACGATATATATAATAATCAGAACAATAATTTAATTTCTCCCCCCCAATGGGTAGGTCAAATCGTCACCACCAACGCCAACGGAGATTCCTGCGATTTGTGGATGAATATCTTTGCAGACCCGCTTTTCGTCAATGCGGCGGGCGGGGATTATCATCTGCAGGCGGGCAGTCCTTGCATCGATGCGGGGGATCCGGTTTCGCCGCCAGACCCGGATGGCACTATCGCTGATATCGGGGCGTTTTACTTCAATCAAGGATTTATCCCGCCGGAGCCGGACATTGCCGTTTCATCGGATAATCTCGATTTCGGCTTAGTTCCGGTGGGCAATATGATGGAACTGCCGCTCACTATTTGCAGTGTAGGCGATACCGTTTTAAATCTTAGGGATATATTCACTTCCAACGCCGATTTTTACACCGATTTCGATCCGGCCGACAGTCTGCTTGTTCCCGGAGATAGTCTAAGCCTGACCGTTACTTTCGAACCGACCATAGAAAGAGTCTATCTGGAAACCTTGTTTATCGTTTCCAATGCGGAAAATGAAACCTTGACTGTTTCACTGCAGGGTGACGGCGGGGCAATCCCCGATTCAGTGGAAAACTTAGTGATAACTCTGAATTATCCCGATGCGGTATTGACTTGGGATGCGGTTACCACTTCAATTTCCGGTTATCCGCTGACAGTCGATTGTTATTTGATCTTTTATGAAACTGACGCTTACGATGAATATGAATTTTTAGCTTACACTACCGCCACTAACTACACTCACGCCGGCGTGATGCAATTTGCCGCCTCGATGTTTTACTATGTGGAAGCGTATTTAGGGGAAATCGGCGCGCTGGATGAATTGATTGCGGGCGGGCAGGTTTTAAGCCGGGAGCAGGTGCATCAGCTATTGATGGTGAAGCAATGATGAATGATGAATGAAAAGCAAAGATTATTTGAACCGCAGATAAAAGCGATTCACAGCAGATTAAGCGAATTAAGCGAATAAAAGCAAAAGCATTTTACAGTGATGAAGGAGATTAAGGAGATAAAAGCAAACCTAAAAGCGAATTAACATCGCATATACAGGATATTCAGGATTAAAAGCAAAGAATATTCACTGGCTATTAAGGCTATTATGGCTATGATAACAGATATATGAATGTAGGGGCAGGTTAAAAAACCGCCCAATGTTTGCTTCCCCTAAATCCCAAATCCCAAATCCTAAATCCCGCTTAGACAGGATTAACAAGATTGACAAGATTTTTAAATTCGTTTAATTCGTTTAATTCGCTGTGAATATTTGCTTGCTTTTCCCTAACACCCAACACCCAACACCTAATCCCTGCTTTTTCGTGGAGAATAGGGGATTCGAACCCCTGACCTCAGGCTTGCAAAGCCCGCGCTCTCCCAGCTGAGCTAATTCCCCAAAATAACCCTATAATTTAGTCAAAATCCCGCAAAAATGCAATTCTGTCTTCCCGCCGTTTGAACTCCACAATTAAAATCAGTATATTACAGCAAACAGCTTACAGTAAACAGCTCAAAGTTAAAGCCACCAGCCACCAGCTACCAGCCACGAGCCAAAAATGAACTCCTATACCAACTGGGTGGCGGGCAATCCGCTGCTTTCCGCCGCCATACAATTCGCCATTTTGGGGACTATCGGCGAACTCATCCCTTCGTTCATCAGGACGAAGAAATTTGCTCTGCCTTGCTCCGGCATCGAACTTTTCGGAAAAATCTTCGCTTGGGCGTTGTTGGGTGTTATTATCAAATACGGTTTCACCGGGATGAAGGGATTTACCCAAGCCCTTTTCGACCACCGGATGCTGCCAATGATATTGGAACATTCGGTCATCGGCAAAGCCTTCTGCATCTCGCTCTTTACCAATATCTTTTTAGGTCCGCAGATGATGTTTTTTCACCGTTTGGAAGACAATTTTATCCTACGTAGAAGCGGTTTCGCCGGTCTGACCAAAGCTTGGTGGACGCTGCTGTGGTTCTGGATTCCCGCGCATACCTTAACTTTTAGTTTGCCCCGGGATTACCAAATCGGACTTGCCGCCTTATGGTCGATTGTTTTAGGTTTGATTATGGGATTGACCAAGAAATGATCAATACATTAAAATAAATACAATATGCATTCAGCATTTATATTTTCAGAAATACTAATTCTAATCACGGCGGTAACAGTCTCTTATATTGCCGCAAAACTACTTAGAATTCCTGCCATTATCGGCTATTTAACCGTAGGTGTAGCGATAGGGCCTTCCGGGATTGGACTGCTTTCCAATCAAGATCATATCCTAAGTATTTCCGAACTGGGAGTAATGCTTTTATTATTCACAATCGGATTGGAAGTTTCACCTTCAAGATTGTGGAAACTGCGTCGGGAAGCGCTTTTAGGTGGGACACTGCAGGTGATGCTGACTATCAGCATAGTATTTATTCTATCGACTTGTGTCGACCTTCCTTTATCTATTGCAGTGGTATTAGGTTTTTTCACCGCTCTTTCCAGCACCGCTTTAGTCATAAAAATGCTGCAGGAGAAAAATTCTCTTGATTCACCGCATGGACGGATTTCACTTGCTATCCTTTTGATGCAGGATATATTTGTTGTGCCCTTGACATTGATAATACCCTTATTGAATGATACGGCCGACTCAAACGGGCATTTTTCTTTAGTATTACTAATATCAATAGGCCTGCTAATAATCCTAATATATTTGGCCAAAAAGGTAATCCCATATATTCTTGATCATGTGGCGGCGCTTCGCAGCCGGGAAGGATTTTTCTTTACCGTAACCACTCTTGTATTAAGCGCGGCAGGATTGACCACCTGGGCGGGATTGTCACCTGCATTAGGCAGTTTCCTTGCCGGCCTTTTAGTCAGTGAAACCGAATACAAACATACTGCACTAACTGAAATTATTCCATTTCGAGACTTGTTTCTTGCTGTTTTTTTTATTTCCATTGGAATGTTGCTGCAAGTTGGTACAATTTTACACCATCCTATTCTGATTATTATTCTATGTATTGGAATATATTCGATTAAAAGTATAATTGTATATATTATTGTGAGACTTTTAGATTATTACCATACCACCGCATTGAAAACCGCCTCGGGTTTAGGACAGGTTGGCGAATTTTCTTATGTACTGCTAATGATTGCAGCGGCCTCTGACATACTCCAGGGCGATGTATTGCAAGTGCTTATTTCTTCGTCTGCGCTGACAATGGTGTTTACACCTATAGTGTTTGAAGGTGTTGCAGCTTTAGATCGTTTTTCCCAGACTAAATCCATTAATCCGATAAAAGACGATCCGGATCGATCTATTGATGTTAAAAAGCATGTGATTATAATTGGTTATGGCCCCAGTGGTAAAGCGATTGCGCAGTCTCTCCGGGAATTGGGATTCGATTACAAAATATTGGAACTAAATCCTGTCACTGTTAGAACCGCTTTAAAGCAAAATGAACCAATAATCTTGGGAGATGCGTCTCATACTGATATTCTGCGAGCTTTAGATATTGAAAGAGCAGTGGCAGTTGTATTAGCTATCAACGATTACAACGCTGTGAAACCTATTGTATCAGCGATAAGAAGAATTGCTGAAGATATTTACATCATAGTGCGTGTGCGCTACATTGCCGATGCTGAGGATTTGGTATCGTATGGTATCGATGAAATTATCCCATCCGAAATCGAATCCTCGATTCAAATTGCCTCAAGATTGCTTCATTATCTCGAAATACCATCAAATGTAATCGACAGACATTTAGCTGAGCTCAGGCAAGATGTTTATAGTTCAGTTGTAGAAGCCGACTCCCGAAAATTATGGCGATTGCCAAAGAACTGTGAAATTAAAACTATCACTTTGGAAAATAATGATTATGCTATAGGAAATACTCTTACGGAGCTGCAACTGCGGAATATTACTGGCGCGAATATTATCGCTATTGTCCGCAGCGGAAAAATCCTTGATAACATTGCGGAAGATACTCTTGAAATAGGGGATTCTTTGATACTTTCAGGTAATTCATTACAAGTTGAAAATGGTCTGTCATATCTGGTAGAGGGAAAATAAATTAGATTATTGTATCATTCATCTCGATGTTTCAATCCCGTGATAGGAAAATATAAAATTGTTCGATTTCACAGTTATTCTTGACTTTTTGCTAAAATTTTATTATTATTATAGGTCAAGGAAAAATATATTTTTCTTCTTTGAGGGCCCATAGCTCAGTCGGTTAGAGCGACGGACTCATAATCCGTTGGTCCGGGGTTCGAGTCCCTGTGGGCCCACTGTGTTTTATGAATTTACCGAATCGGCTGGAACTTTTCCCGGTTTTTTTCTATTACGAGGTCATCCTTGAAAAATCCTGTCAAATCGAACTCAAAAAAAATAGACATGCGTGCTGTGGAAAAACAGATTTTTCGTAAACTGTTTAAATGATTAGAATGAAGTGCACTGAGGATTTGAGGTGCACTTTTTTTATTAGTTAATTAAGAAACAATCACATAAGATATATTATCTCTAAGTCAATTAATCAAAAATAATCTTCACCAATCATCAGGAGGTCAACCGTTGCGTGACGAGTTGGCAAATTTGATCAAACTGCAGGAAATCGACGATAACCTTTTGGATCTCGAACTTGAACTTGGCGATTTACCGGTAAAAGTCGCCGAACTGAAAAACACAGTCGAAAGCAGTAAACAGTCGATTTTGGATTTTGAAAAGGAATCCAAGGATAATCTGCTGAAAAGGCAGCAATTTGAATTGGAAATCGACGCACTCAATGAGAAACTGAAAAAGTACAAAGATCAGCTGTATCAGGTGCAGACTAACCGTGAGTACGACGCCATCAATTCTCAAATAGATGATGTGCAGGTTAAAATTAATGAGTATGAGAGTGAGACGATAAAGCTCTATTCCCGCGATGAAGAACTCAAGACTTTGTTGAGCGAGTTAAAAATCACGCTGCAAAAATCCGGCAAAGATTATGCGGAAAAGGAAGTCGAACTGCGAAACAAGCTGGAAGAGACCGAAGGCGAAAAACGGGAACTGGAACTGGAAAGAAAGATCATCGTGGAAAGCCTGAAGAAACCGGTTTATAACCATTACGAAAGAATCCGCAAAGCGCGCGATGGTAAGGGCGTGGCTTATGTGTATAGCGACGCTTGCGGCGGCTGCTTTTCCACTATTCCTCCGCAAAGACTGGTGGAAATTGAAAATATGACCGATTTTATTTTCTGCGAAACTTGTGGCAGAATCTTGGTTATTAACGAGAATTTCTGAAGCGGAATCTGCAATCTTGAAATTTCTGCATGCTTACATCGATGGCGCCAGTAAAGGCAATCCCGGAAAAGCCGGCGCTGGCGCGATGATAAAAAACCCAGTTTTGAATTTCCAAATACCGCTTGCCAAATTCCTGGGAATCGCCACCAACAATCAGGCGGAATATTCTGCCCTCATTCTCCTCCTTCAATTCCTTATCGAGCATAAAAGCGAATTTGCCGATTGTACTAATTTGATGGTTTTTTCGGACAGCGAATTGTTAGTCCGGCAGATGAACGGTAAATACAAGATTAAAAGCCCCAATATTATCAAATACCACATTCAAGTCCGCAAATTGATCGAACACTGCGGGATGAAAGTAAGTTTTCAGCACATCCCGCGGGAAGACAACCGGGAAGCTGACCAGTTGGCGAATCAAGCGATAAATGAATATAATCTGAATAATTCGGGGAAATAAGACTATAAGTTAGCTTTGGGTGGAAATATTATAAGGTGCCGGACTAAAGTCCGACCACCAAGGATGTTAGGAGAACAGACTTTAGTTTGTTCACTTAAGTCATAAGCCTTAAGTCTTGAGTCTTAAGCTTAAAATTACAAATATCTTTAGCGTATAATAATGGAGTGAACCAGACGGTCGCGTCCGGCGGTTGCCGGATGAGGAAAGTCCGAACTCCAGAGGGCAGGACGCCTGGTAATACCAGGGCGCCGCAAGGCGACGGACAGCGCCACAGAAAACAAACCGTCCGGCAGCCGCCGGATAAGGGTGAAACGGCGAGGTAAGAGCTCACCGCCTTGATAGGTAACTATCGGGGGCACGGCAAACCCCGTCCGGAGCGAGACCGAATATGCGGGAACTGCCGCGGGCAGATTTATTCTCCTGCGGCGACGAATTTGCCCGGTTCGTCAGACCCGCGGGTGGGTCGCTGGAGCCGGAAAGTGATTTCCGGCCTAGATAAATGATCGTCCTCGACAGAATTCGGCTTATAGGTTCACTCCATTAATAAGTCTGCAAGTCAGCAAGTCGACAAGTCTGCAAGTCGAAAGAAAGTAACAAGTAACAAGTAAAAGCAAAAACAAAAGCAAAAGCAAAAACAAAAGCAAAAGCAAAAGCAAAAACAAAAGCAAAGGCTGAACTGCAATAGTTCTCGCCTGACAGCAGTCGAATCTCTAAAATGCCCAATTTTCTGTTTTCACCCGGACCGACACATTTGCCTGATGAAGTCCGGCAAAAACTGGCAATAGAACCGCCGCATCACCGCAGTGAAGCTTTTAGAAGCTTTTTTGTCCCCGCCCTCCATAGTTTAAAACGGCTGTTTCAGACACAAGGCGAGGTTGCCGTATTGACTTGTTCCGGCAGCGGGGCGATGGAAGCCGCCGTAGTAAATTTCACATCGCCCGGTGACGAAGTGTTGGTGATTGAAGGAGGTAAATTCGGCCGCAGGTGGGTTGACATTTGCCGGCGCTTTAGCTGTAGAGTCACAGTATTGTCCCTGCCGATGGGCCAAATTTGTGACTTAGAGGAGTTGACAAAGTACATTGTTTCCGCAAAGAATTTCAAAGCTGTTTTCCTGACTCAGACTGAAACTTCCAGCGGCAGTTTGTTCGATATACCTAAGATGATCGCCCTCATCAAGGATCATTCGGATGCGGCAATCATTGTCGATGTGGTGGCTTCGCTGGCGGCGGATACTTTCTATCAGGACGAATGGGCAGTGGATGCGGCGGTGGGGTGTTCGCAAAAAGGCTTGATGTGCCCGCCGGGATTGGGTTTAGTGTCGGTTTCGCCGGAAGGCCGGAAAAAGCTGAAAAAGCCACCCGGTTTGTATTGGGATTTACAGTTATATTTCGATTATCACCGCAAAGGTCAAACGCCTTTCACACCCGCAATCAATTTGATTTGGGCGTTGTCAGCTGCGCTGGAAATGTTGGAAAAGCAGGGATTGGAGGAAATTTGGCGGGAAAAGTCCTGTTTAGCTCAAGCTTTCAGGGAAGCGATAAAATCTGCCGGATGGGAAATATTTCCGATGTGTTCGTCATCTGCCTTGACTGTGTTTAAACTGCCGCAGGAGGTAAAAGACAAACAAGTCATCCTCGAATTGGAAAAGTCCACCGGTTTCCGCATATCCGGCGGATTGGAAGAAATTTCCGGGACTGTTTTGCGAATTTCGCATATGGGAGCGATTGGGTACGAAGACCTGACAAGATTGATTCCGCCGCTTTTCAGGGCAATCGACAAAAAAATTCAGCAGGAAAAAATTGAGACCGTCCTTGCTGCATTTACTGGCGCTTATAAGTCTTTATAAAAGAAACCATTATAAACGATTATAATGATCAAGAAATTATTTCCCATAGCCTTCGGATTTACTGCTCTTCTTGTCCTGCTCACTTTAGACGGAAACTGTCAAATCGCCATTTCCGATACCATCAGCGGCGTTCTTATCGATACGGTTTATCTGGTGGAAGATACAATTATTGTCGCCCCCGGCGATTCGCTGATCATCGAACCCGGCGCCGTTTTGCTGTTCAACTTTGTCACCACGGCGGAAATTTTCGGCTATTTTTACGCGGTGGGGACGGAAGAAGACAGCATCATATTTTGTTCCGCCTCGGAAGAATTCGAATGGTCGACTATCAATTTCCGTAATTCGGGTTATACTACTGCGGAACTGGGGTATTGTCATTTTTCCCAGGCTTCAAAAAGCGCTATCAATATCTTCTTCGATGCAAATGTCCATATTCACCATTCTACAGTGGAAAACAATCACGCCAATTGGGGCGGCGGGATTTATATCTCTTACGCTTCCCCATTAATCGAATACTGCGTAGTCAGAAACAATTGGAGTGTGAATAATGGCGGAGGTATTTATAACACTCATTCCAATTCTGTCATCGAAAATTGTTTAGTTTACAACAATTCTTCCGATAACGGCGGCGGAGGCAGCGGGCAGGGCGGCGGAGGTATCTGCGCTAATCACGGATCAAGTGTAACAATAAATAACTGTTTGATATATGACAACGATACTTTCGGCCGGGGCGGAGGTATTGTCTGCAACGACGAATCCAATGCATATATTTCGCGCAGCGCCATTTATGGCAATTCTTCCACACATCAAGGCGGAGGCCTATTTATCACTTTTGCCAATCCTGTAATAGAAAACTGCACCATTTACAATAATTCCGCCGATTCCTCAGGAAGCGGGATGGGAATTTATTATACTTCCCTCCCGGATATTAAGAATTGCCTGATTTATAATAATAATAATGTGGGAGTCGACATCCTCTACGCTCCCGATCCTGAAATTACTTATTCCGACATTTTCGGCAATACCGGCGGGGAAATCGTATTTGACAGTTTAGCTGTCCCCGGATTAGGGATTAATTCCGCTATTAACGCCAACGGCGATTCCTGCGATGTTTTTTTCAATATTATGCTGGAACCGCTATTGGTCGATCCATTATCAGCGAATTTCGCTTTGACGGCAAATTCCCCCTGCATCGACGCGGGCAGTCCTTTTTCCGCTTTGGACCCGGACGGAACTGTGGCGGATATCGGCGCAATGTATTTTCCACAGCTGAATCAAAACATCATCGCAGATTTGGTGATTACAATGCAGGGCGATAATGTTTATCTATCCTGGACGGCGATCCCGGCGGCGGAGATATATCATATTTACCGTGCGGAGGAACCGTATTTTGATATCAGCGGGATGACGCCGCTGGGGAATAGCATAACTCCGGAATATTTGGATGTGGAGGGTGGGGCGGGGGAGAAGTGGTTTTATGCGGTAAGTTGGGAATAAGATTTTATTTAATTTTCCACATAAAGTATCGTATATTTTTCTATGACAATGAGATTAGGATAGTGTCCAGATATAATTGTTAGGACGCGATTAGAAGTGGCGCAGGGTCCCTGCACCCTGCGCCACTTACCAATATATTATAGATTTGCTGCAGACTACAGGGAGTCTGCAGCACGCTTAA
>Ga0172375_10002394_pt1 | contig 29214 bp, 14 predicted proteins | sample LakKiv1m_FD_114537 | JGI IMG/M metagenome (GOLD analysis project Ga0172375, IMG submission 114537) | Freshwater microbial communities from Kabuno Bay, South-Kivu, Congo - kab_092012_11.1m | ecosystem: Environmental > Aquatic > Freshwater > Lake | place: Democratic Republic of the Congo... | reverse complement strand
TATATAAACCGGCGCCCGACCTGATGCCCCCCTACCTGGGCTTTTACGATCCCTGGCAGGGCGAGGTGGCGTCCGACGGTCTCTTCGGAGACACCAACGGTGACGATCTGCCCGAAGTGGCGGTGGGCCGGCTGAATGCGACCTCCCTCGTCGATGCCAATGTGATGGTGGACAAGATCATCGCCTACGATGAAACCATTCGCGCCCAGCCGTGGCAGCAGCGTGCGATCTTTGTGGCGAACAAGACCGATCCCTTTGCCGGCAACTTCCAGGCGCTCTCCGATGACATCATCCAAAACTATCTGCCGGCCGACCTGGCACCCCAACGCATCTACTACTCAGGTTCACCTGACACGCCCGGTAACGCGACCGCGGCCATCCGCGATGGCGTCAACGCCGGGGCATTGATGCTGCAGTATACGGGCCATGGCTCGTATTATGGATGGACGAACGATACCATCTGGAAAACCGACAACGTATCCTCGCTGACGAACAGTACGCAGTTGCCCGTGGCCATGACCTTCAACTGCCTGGATGGCTATTTCATCCACCCCGACCTGGTTAATCCCAGCCAGTCGCGCCAGGGCCTCGCCGAGGTTATGCTGAGGCACCCTACCGGCGGCCTCGTCGCGGCAGTCTCATCCACCGGCCTGAGCATCACATCAGACCAGGATAGCCTTCGCCGGATCCTGATGGGGTTGGTGTTTCAAGACGGCGTGCAGGATCTTGGCCGGGCGGTGCAGCTCACCAAGCAACGCTACTACGCCGATAGTCAGCACGGCACCGGCAAGCCGCTATACCTCCTGTACACCCTGAGCTTTTTTGGTGACCCGGCTCTGCGCATCCCGGTGGCGTGCGTGACCCCCGCCTCGCCCGCGAGCCTTGCCATCGCGGGAAACGCCGCCGGCGTGACGCTGACCTGGTCGGCCGCGCTCGATGCCTCCGAGTACCGCGTCTGGCGGAGCGGCGACGATCCCTATTTCACCGTTGACCCGGCCGTCACGACCCCCTACTCGACGACCCAGGCTATCGATTTCAACGGCACCCGTCTTATTGACCCCGACAGCGTCCCCGATCCCGCACACGACCGCTACTACGCCGTGGCGAGCTTCAACACCTGCGCGCACCAGGGCGGGATCGTGGCGAAGCGCGTCGGACAGTTCACGTTCGCACTCACGCCGGGACAGTAACTTATGCCGCTGGCAGCGCCATGTTTCGTGAGAAGGCGGCTGCCATCGTCCATCGTCTATAGTCTATCGTCATCCAGAAAGGCACCCGTCTATGTCCCTGACCTCGGAATGGCAACGCCGCGTCGATCATTGGCGCCGCGAGCTCCGCACCCACTTCTACCGTCCGCTCGGAAACCTCGCGCTGACCGGCTTGGTCACAACCGAACCTTTGACTCCCGAAGCCGCACGTAGCCACACATTCAGACCTATGCCGCCCGGCACGCGTTGGGGTGCCAAGTGGGAGTACGGCTGGTTCCACGGTGAGATCGTCCTACCGGACAACGCGGCTGGGCAGCGGATCGCGCTGCGGCTAGATATCGGTGCTGAGGGGTTGGTCTTCGTGAACGGCAGCGCGGCAGGAGCCGTTGACCGTGAGCATGGCGAGCTCACGCTGACCACCAGCGGTGTCCCTGGGATGTGCTATGACGTGCTCGTCGAGGCGTACGCCGGGCACGGGCCGCTGGTCGTCGGGGGTGGGCCGGTGGCCTACGGGCAGCCCAGCGTCCCCGAACCGCCGCCCACGCAGGCCACCATCGGCGACAGCACCTTCGGGATCTGGAACGAGGAGGCGTACCAGCTTTGGCTGGATGCGGAGACCCTCTTCCGGCTGCGGGAAAGCCTCGACCCGGACTCGCTGCGCGTCGCAGAGATCGACGCGGGGCTGCGTGACTTCACGCTGCTGGTAGACCTGGAGCTGCCGCCGGACGAGCTGCTCCCGGCCCTGCGTGCCGGGCGAGAGCGCCTGGCGCCGTTGCTGGCGGCCGTCAACGGCACCACCGCGCCGATCCTTTTCGCGGTCGGCCACGCGCACCTGGACGTCGCCTGGCTGTGGCCGCTGGCCGAGACCCGGCGCAAGATCGGCCGCACGGTCGCCAACCAGTTGGCGTTGATGGCCGAGTACGGCGAATACCGCTATCTCCAGAGCCAGCCACAGCTTTATGCCATGCTCCGGGAGCATTACCCCGAGCTGTATGACCGCGTCGTCGCGGCCGTGCAAGCGGGCCAGTTCATCCCCGAGGGCGGCATGTGGCTGGAGGCCGACACCAATCTCACGGGCGGCGAGAGCCTGATCCGCCAGATCATGCACGGCAAGCGCTTCTTCCGCCAGGAGTTCGGCGTCGAGAGCGAGCTGCTCTGGCTGCCCGACGTTTTCGGCTACTCGGCCGCGCTCCCGCAGATCATGGCCGGCTGCGGGCTGAAATACTTCGCCACGTCGAAGATCTTCTGGGCGTACAACGGCGGTGAGCCGTTCCCCTACAACACCTTCACCTGGCAGGGTAGCGACGGCTCAACCGTGCTGGCGCAGCTTTTCAACGACTACAACAGCGAAACGCATCCCGCCGCGTTGATCCAACGCTGGCGTGAGCGGGTGCAGAAGGACGGCGTCGCGACCATGCTGGTCGCGTTCGGTCACGGCGATGGCGGCGGCGGCCCGACGCGCGATCACATCGAGTTCCTGCGCCGCGCCCGCGACCTGGAAGGCGCGCCCCGCACGCGCATCTACTCGCCGGTGCAGTTCTTCCACGACCTGGAAGCCCGCGGCGCCCCCCGCGAACGCTACGTGGGCGAGCTCTATTTCCAGGCGCATCGCGGCACCTACACCTCGCAGGCGCGCATCAAGCAGCTCAACCGCCGCGCCGAGCTCGCCCTCCGCGAGGCCGACCTCTGGAGCGCGGTAGCGCCACTTGCAGCTTCAATCATCCGTCATCCATCGTCTATCGTCGATTGTCCATCGTCCGCTATGGACGCGGCCTGGCGCACGCTGCTGCTCCACCAGTTCCACGACATCCTGCCCGGCTCGTCCATCCACCGGGTGTACAAAGAGGCGGAAGCCAGCCTGGCAGGGGTGATCGCGACCGCCCAGGAAGTAGCCTGCACTGCTGAAGAGGCGGTGATTCAGGAGGAAAGCCGAACGCAGTCTCTCCAATGCGGAACGGACGACGCGCTCACCCTCTTCAACTCCCTTTCCTGGGCGCGCACCGCACTGGCCGCGCTGCCTGAAGGCTGGGCCGGGGCGATGGGCCTGGCCGGGCAACCGCTGCCGGCGCAGGAAATCGCTGGCCGGGTCTGGGTCGAGGCTGTGCTGCCCCCGTGCGGGTGGACGACCCTCCGGCGGGCCATCTCTGGCAAGAAGCCCGTGGTCGAAGGAACAACTTTGCGCATCACCGAGCGGCTGCTGGAAAACGAATATCTACGCCTGGCGTTCAACGACCTGGGCGAGATCGTCAGCATCGCGGACAAAGACAGCGGCCAGGAACTGACGGCCGGCCCATGCAACAGCTTCAAGATGTACCGCGATGTGCCGGGTTGTTTTGACGCCTGGGACATCGACAGCATGTACGAGGACTCGCCGGTGGCGTTGGATTCGCCCGCGACGGTTGAAATTGTGGCCGCGGGGCCGTTGGTCGCCACGCTGCGGATAACCCGGCGGCTCCACGATTCCGCACTGACCCAGGAGATCAGCCTGCGCCGCGGGAGCCGACGGGTGGACTTCGCCACGACGATCGACTGGCAGGAACGCCACAAGCTGCTGAAAGTCGCCTTCCCGGTCACCATCCACGCGGACGAAGCCCTGCACGAGATCCAGTTCGGCCACATCCGGCGGCCCACGCACCGCTCGCGTCCGGCCGACGCCGCCCGCTTCGAGGTCGTCAACCACAAGTGGTCAGCGCTGGTTGAGGAACGCCGCGGGATCGCGGTGCTCAACGACTGCAAGTACGGCCTGAACGTGCTCCAAAACCCGCCGGGCACCCCCGGCGCCAGCATCAACCTGACCCTGCTCAAATCCGCCCTCGCACCGGACATGACCGCCGACCTGGGCAAACAGGTGTTCACGTACGCATTCTACGCCTGGAACGGCGACCTCTACGAGAGCGGCGTGGTTCGAGAAGGCTATGAGCTGAACGTCCCCGTCACAACCTGCGCGGGCGCCGCCGGCGAGCGGTCGTTTTTCGTCGTGGATGTGCCGAACGTGATCATCGAGACGGTGAAACCCGCGGAGGACGGCTCGGGGGACGTCGTAGTGCGGCTGTATGAGGCCGTGCGGACGGCGACGCGCTGCACCCTGGCGATGAGCCTGCCCGCGGCTGCCGCGACGCGCACTGACATGCTCGAAAGGCCGATAGCCGAACTGCCGTGCACTGACGGCCGCATCCCGTTGGACTTCTGGCCGTTCGAGATCAAGACGCTCCGCCTGCGCCTGGTCTGAGGACGGCCATCGACCATGGACGATAGACCATGGACGATAGACCATGATCAGTGCATTTTGCAGAGCTATTTCTCATACCGTGTGCGGCGCCACGGCCTATGCAAACCTCACCCCCTGCCCCTCTCCTACCAGGCGAGGGGGAGTTTGGCACCCCCTTCCCTCGTAGGGAAGGGGGGTGGGGGGTTAGGTGCAGTTTTCAGGGCAGTCGTTCATGCCGGGTGCGGCGCCACGACGGGTGAAAAACCTCTCCCCCCTGCCCCCTCTCCTGCCCGGCGAGGGGAGTTTGGCGCCCCCTTCCCTGCGAGGGAAGGGGGTTGGGGGGTTAGGTGCGATTTTCAGAGCAAGTACTCACACCGGACGCGGCGTCGCAGTCCCTGCGGACGAGAAGGCTGCTTCCACCATCGTCCATAGTCCATCGTCTATCGTCGTTCGTCCAGCGCGCCACCTGCCGTCGGTTCCGCGGGGCCGAGCATCCGCTGGGCTTCCAGCCAGTCGTCAGGTGAGTTGATGTTGAAGAAGGAGCGAAAATCGGGGTCGAGACGAAGGATTTCTTCCGGCGATACGAGCCGGACGCGCACGTCTGGCAGAAAACTGACCACCTGGCGCTCGCCGTGCGCCAGTTTGGCATCGATGGCCGGCAGACAGCTTCGCCGGTAAAGCGCGTGCAGGGGTTCCCTGAACACCTCGCCCGTCCGGCGGCTTGGGACTTCAGGCAGGACAGCGTCGTAGCCTGCCGCGAGCCCGATCATGGTCTCGATCAAGGCCTGGTTTACGAACGGCATATCACCGGCCAACGCCAATAGCAGATCGTTTCGGGCCGCGCTCAGCCCCGCGTGCAGGCCCGCCAGCGGCCCGGCATGGGGATAGAGATCGGCCACAACACGCGCCGGTACGGGCAAATTACCGGCTAACTCCTCGAACTGCGCGACCCCGTTCGCGCTGAAGAGCACCTCCGTAGCCACCGGCAGAATGCGCCGCACGACGCGCTCCACCAGGGGCATCCCCGCCAGCTCCATCCAGACCTTATCCTGCCCCATGCGCCGGCTGCGCCCCCCTGCCAGGATCAAGGCCGTCACCCCTATATCCGTCATTCTCACTCCTACGCTACCATTCTACCCTACCATACCTCAGAAGGGAAGCCCCCTCTCTTGTCAGGAACCCCAAATCGGATATACTTTGCATCTGCAAGGAGTTGCAACTGCGATGACATGCCACAAGCCGATGCTGGCGATACTGCGCGAACATGGGGTGCGCCTGACCGCTCAACGGGCGCTGATCCTCGAGGATTTGTTTCACCATCCCGGACACTGTACGGCCGAGGAAATCTTCGGCCGCGTGAGCGAGCTCTTGCCGGGATTGAACCGGGCGACGGTCTACCGGACCCTCGAGTTGCTGCAGCAAGCCCAGGTCGTGACGGCCTTCAACGGGCGAGATGGCATCACCGTGTATGAGCTAATGGGCGATGCGGCCCATCACCATCATCACCTGCGCTGTCGTCGGTGTAACACAGAAATCTCCCTGGAGGCAGGACCGGTGGAGGCGCTGAAAGCGGAAATCCAACAGCGCTACGGGTTCAAGGCCGACCTGGACCATCTGTACATCAACGGCCTGTGCGCGCAGTGCGCGGAAGAATCATCGAAAGGAGGTCCGAATGCACTACGCACCAAAAGCCATGCATATCCCTGACGGGTTCCTCTCCGTCCCTGTTGCCATTCTGCTGTGGGCGATATCGGCCATCGCAGTCGCGTATGCGCTACGACGCGCCAGCAAGGACCTCGGCGAACGACAGGTGCCGCTCATGGGCGTGCTGGCAGCCTGCATCTTCGCCGGCCAGATGCTGAATTTCGCGGTCGCGGGCGGCACGTCCGGGCATCTGCTCGGCGCCGCGCTGGCGACGATCTTGCTCGGCCCCTGGGCAGCCGTGCTGGTACTGACCTGCGTCGTGAGCGTGCAGGCGCTGATCTTCCAGGATGGTGGGCTATTGGCGCTGGGCGCTAACATCTTCAACATGGCGATCGTCGGCGTGACGGTGGCCTATTTCACCTATCGCACGTTATACCGGCTGATCGGTCAGAAACGTGGGGGCGTGCTGATCAGCGGGTTCGTCGCGGGCTGGCTGTCCATCTTCATCTCCTCGCTGGCCGCGGGCTTCCAGCTCGCGCTCTCCGGCACGTCGCCCGCCAATGTCGCCATACCGGCTATGGGAAGCATCCACGCCCTGATCGGCATCGGTGAGGGGTTGATCACCGTGGGCGCGCTGGCGTTTCTCTCGGCCGCCCGCCCCGATCTGCTGCGGCAGGGCCAGGCACCGGCCGCGGGGGGCCGTGCCGTCTGGCTGGCCGGCTTGGGCATCGCCATGATCCTCGCCGTGGCGTCGCCCCTGGCCTCCAGGCACCCCGATGGCTTGCAGTGGGTTGCACAACAGCAGGGCTTTTACAACGCCGAACGGGCACCCATCTTCCGCATCATCCCACATTACCTGCTCCCCGGAATCTCGAACCAGACAGTTGCGACGATCGCCGCGGCACTCCTGGGGGTCGTGATCGTGGGAGGAGTGGCGTTCGGAGTCGCCTATTCGCGGCGCAACCGCCGCTCGGAGAGCTGATCGCATCAGCGAGAATGCCAGCCATGCACGTGAGTTTTCTTGACCCCTACCGGCCGCGGCCGAGCGTGATTCACCGCCTGGACCCGCGGGTGAAGCTGGTGCTGGCGCTGGCGTTCATCCTGGCGGCCGCGCTCACGCCGATCGCTGCCTGGCCGATCTACGTCCTGCTGGCCGCGCTGGTCTTCTCGGTGGAGATCCTGTCCGAGTTGGGCGTGACGAGCGTGCTCAAGCGCGCCGGACTGGCGCTGCCGTTCGTGCTGGCCGCGCTGCCTGTGCTGGTGACGACCCATGGCCCCGCGCTACTGGCCGTGGCGCTGGGGCCGTGGACACTGACGATCACAGGGCCGGGGTTGGCAAAATTCCTCAGCATTGCGGCCAAGTCGTGGATCTCTGTCCAGATGGCGATCGTCCTGGCCGCCAGCACCTCATTTCCCGACCTGTTGATGGCGATGCGGGCGATCCGCATCCCCAGGCTGCTCGTCGCGATCTTCGGGCTGATGTGGCGCTACCTGTTCGTCCTGGCCGACGAGGCGCTCAGGTTGCTGCGCGCTCGCTCGGCGCGGAGCGGGTGGCTCGGTCAGGAGACTGACCACAACAACGCGGCGTTTGATCAACAGGCCGGCCACGGCAGGGTCGGCGGCAGCGTCGCCTGGCGGGCGAGCGTGACCGGCGGCATGGCCGGCAGCCTTTTCCTGCGGTCATTCGAGCGATCCGACCGGATCTATGCGGCGATGGCGGCGCGCGGGTACGACGGCGAGGTGCGGTCGTTTCCGTTGCCCGAGGTTTCTCCGGCCGCGCGAAGTATTTTGATCGCCGGGCTGGGGCTGCTGATGCTGCTGACTGCTGCGGGCTTCATGTTTTGGGGATAGGAATCCGTGAAACCGATCATCGAGGTCAAGAACGTTTTCTTCGCCTACCCAGACGGACATCAGGCGCTACAAGGGGTTTCGCTGGAGGTCGCCTCCGGCGAAAAGGTAGCGCTGGTGGGCCCGAACGGCGCAGGCAAATCCACCCTGATGTTGCACCTCAACGGTATCCTGCACCCCAGCTCGGGGACAGTGCGGGTGGGCGGCATGGATGTGTGCGACAGCAACCTGGCTAGCGTGCGCGGCGCGGTCGGGCTGGTGTTCCAGGACCCCGATGACCAGCTTTTTTCCCCAACCGTTTTCGATGACGTTGCGTTCGGGCCGATCTACCAGGGGCTGTCACGCGCTTGCGTTCAAGAACGCGTCGCGCGGGCGTTGGACGCCGTCCACATGCACGATTTCGCAGGACGCGTCTCACACCATCTCAGCACGGGCGAAAAGAAGCGCGTCGCGGTCGCCACCGTGCTGTCTATGGAGCCGGCGATCCTGGTTCTCGATGAGCCGTCCGCGGGGTTGGACCCTCGCGCCCGCCGCGGGCTGATCAACCTGCTGCGTGAACTTCCCCAGGCGATGCTTGTCGCCACGCACGATCTGCGCCTGGTGAAGGAGCTGCTTCACCGCACGATCGTCATGGATGGTGGCACCATCGTGGCCGACGGGCCGACCGGTGACATCCTGGGCGACGCCGCGCTGCTGGATGCTCATGGCCTGGAAGTGTATTGAAGGGGCTTCGTGTCCTTCGTGCCTTCGAGCCTTTGTGGTGAACGAGCGATTTTCAGAGCAGATGGACATGCCGGGCGCGGCGCCACGGCCCATGAAAATGGACTCATCCGCGCTCGTCCGCGTCCCATTTTCTGGGCAGTTACTCATGCCGGGTGCGGCGCCACGGCCTATGAGAAGGCGACTGCCATCGTCTATGGTCAATCGTCCATCGTCGTTCTCAGTGTAGCACCAGCGGCAAGTAACGCCTTGAGGCGCCGGTCGCAGTCCATGTTGGGCCGGGTGTCGATGTCATCGTCGCAGTCGGCGTGCGAGTCGGCGACGCTGTGACTGTCGGTGTTCGCGACAGTGTGGCCGAAGCAGTCGGCGTTCGCGAAGGTGTGGCCGAGGCAGTCGGCGTGCAGGTCGGTGACATCGTGGCCGTCGGTGTGCGCGAAGGTGTGGCTGAAGCAGTCGGCGAAGCCGTAGATGTGACCGTCGGTGTCGAGGTCATGTCCAACGGCGGCGGTACCCAGTCACCCACCCAGATGAGATCGGTGACCAGGCGGTAATCGCTTGGCCGGTTACGCAGGGTGGCCGTGATCTGCGTGGAGTAGAGGCCATCCGGTGTGTCGGCCGGCGCCTGCCCCACCAGATAAAGGTTCAGAAGGCCGCTCGAGAAACTGATCGGCGGGGTGATGATCTTCGTGCCGTCCGACCAGCGCCAACCAGCATCAAGATCGGAACTGAAACGCAGGTCCACAAGCTGCGGCGGGTTGGGTACGCTCCCCTCCAGGATATGACTGAGGGTGATCGGCAAGGTCGGCGTGATCGCCTGGGCCGACGCGCCGGCCAGATACCAGTTGGACCAGGTGGGGTCATCGATCAGTTGCAGCGGCAGCGGGCCGGCACAGGTGATCCCCCAATCCTGGTAGTTGCGCACGCCGGCCTGCGCCCCGTTCGTGCGCGCCAGTTGCTCCAGGGTGCGGTTCACCTGTTGGCGGGTGACGTATTTCGCCAGCCGGCTCCCCGGCAACTCCTGACCTTCGTAGCAGAGGAAGACGTCGAGCGTACAGCCGTTGCAGTTGTTGGGAGCATAGCTCAGGTCGAGCTGAAGGTCCAGATAGATCTCCCAGTTGCTCGTCGCCAGCCCCGCCGGGCAGGTGAGCGCCGGTGTGGGAGCAACGCCGAGCGTCACCCAGATCTTCCCCGCGGCTTGGGGCAGCTCGTTGGCGGCAAAAGTGAAGCGATCCGTCCGGAAGGTGGCCTCACCTGTGACGTCGAGCGCGCCATCGTAGTCTGTCAATTCCAGCTTCGGGCTGCGGTAGATCGGAAGCAGGGTTGATTCATTGGCGCTGTGGGGTCTTTCCGGCAGTTGAATGGCGACAAAGGCGGCATCGCTTTGGAGCAGGTCCACCGCCTGCTGGCATCCCTGGCTGTTGACGGTGATCTCCCGAGAGTACCAGCGCTGCACGGCCCACATGTTAACGTCCGCAGCCGGGCCGGCGGAGGTCGTCTCAGTGCGAGAGATCGTAGGCGGGGTTGATGCCCTGTCGGCGTCATCGGGCTGCGCGGCGGCCGCCGCAGACAGGGTCGTGAGATAGTAGGCCGTGGTGGCCGATCCCGCGCTGGGCTGGGCGATGAGCGATTCGACCACGCGGTCGCCGCCGTAGGGGCTGGCGGACGGCAGGATGAAGCTCACGGGGATTTGCTCGGTGGGTGGAACATTGTGGAAGGTAAACACCGGACGGGCGGGATCCCAGCCCGGCTCCGGTTGTCGCTGCGTGAAGATGAAGTCGCTGGCGCCCTCCGGCGGCCGCCAAATGTAAGTCACCGCACTGGGCGCCGCGCCGGTCACGTCAACTCCCAAGACGCGTGAGTGCCGCAGGCTAGACGCGGCCAGGTTGGGGCTGCCGGCGCTTTTGAACGTGGCAGTGGTCTCGGTCGTGCCCTGGATCTCTGCCGTTGTATCGGGCGCCGCGGCCTGCGCCAGATTCTCATTCAAAGACCTCAGATAGGCCGCATAGACCCTTTCGGCTTCATAATCGCAGTCATCAATGCCGTTGTTGTTGCAGTCGCAGGCGGCGAAGGTCATCAGCGCAAAGATCGCGCTGACTGTCGCCAGCAGGGATAACAGCGCCCCACGGTAGGGGCCGGTTGGACCACGCACAATCCTCTGAATGGATTGCCGGATACGCATCATCGGGTGGCTCCTTTCATTTCGTGGAGAGGTCTCCTGCCGTCCCTTGTGGCCCCTTCCCGGAGTCCAAGAACCAGGGCGGTGAGGAAACTGAGGGCGCAGAGCACGTGAGTCAACGTCAATACCCCAACCAACGGCAATACGGTATCGGCGCGCAGGAACTCGATGCTGAAGCGTTTTGCTGAGTAAAGGAGGGCATAGGCGACGAAGAGCGCGCCGGGGAATCGCCACCGCCCCAGCCGCTGCGGATGACGACCGATGGCCTGTTCCAGGCGCAGGAGAGCGAGGAAGATCAACAGGTCGGCGGCGCTGCTGAGGAGTTGCGTCGGGTAGCGCACGGCCCAGAGGCCATCGTGATCCGGAAGATAGAGGCCCAGCCACGAGGTGGTCACCTTGCCGTGACAGCAGGCCGCTGCCAGGCAGCCGAGCCGGGCGATGGCCTGGCCCAGGGGAACGGCCACGATCCACAAGTCGAAGGCCCGGCCCAACGGCACCCCACGGCGGCGGAACCAGAGCCAGCCGGCACCGATCGCGCCGGCCAGCGCGCCCAGGAAGGCGCTGCCCCGGTTCAGTTCCCACGCCAGCTCGCCCGTCAGCGCCAGGTCCCGCAACGTGATGGCCAGGCTCTTGAGCAAGACCGACCCGGCGGCGCCCGCCCAGATGATGAGCAACACGCCGCTAAGGGCCTGACGCGGTGGGATACCGCCCTGGATCAAGCGATGATACCCCAGCATCCCACCGGCCATGATCGCCAGGCCATAGATCAGCCAGTAAGTGTTGAGTTGGAGAACGCCGATCTCGATCGTGGGCAACATTCTCGTCACCTCAAATATGATGTTAATCGTTCATGACGAACCCAAACGCCACCTTGGCTGCTGCATAGGCGATATTAAGGACCTGCGACATGGCTTGTTGGTATTCCGGAGTGAACAGTTGGGCCGTCGTAAACTTGTGGAAGTTCTCCAGCAGAATTGACGAGATGCGCTCAGTGTAGGCGTAGTACGCTGCTGCTACCTCCGGTGCGATGATGGTCCCCGTATAGGGCCCCGGTATCGCTATGCTGGTGGATAAGTTGGGGAAGGGATTGGCCACCAAACCACTGGTAACCTGCGTTCCACCACCCCACAGCGGTGTGGAGCCGATCGAGCTGATGCCTGCCGCCTCAAGGCCGATCAGCCCCAGCGCAGAGACGGCGGCCGCGGCCGAAGTGTATGCGGCTGCCCAGGCGGCGTCGGCCTCCCAACCGCCGTAGGTTTCCGCGATCAGCAGCGGGTTGTGCTCCCACGCCTCGTCCCCCATCCAGTTCCAGATTTCCAATTCCTGAGCGAGGACGCCGAAGAACTCGCCCGTCTGCTCCCAGCCGCTCATCGGTTCGCTGCTCGGCTGCCCGCCCAGTTGACCCATCGTCTCGTAGACGGTTTGCATCTGCGGATAGAGGGCGCTCAAGGCCTGCTGATTGCCCGTCTGATCGGCCGCTTGGGACGCCTGGCTGAGCTGGTTATAGATCGTTTGCAGCCCATCCATGCCCAGGTTCGCCAGCTCCGCCTGGGTAAACTGCATCGCCTCTCCGGTGCTGAGGCTGATGTAGTTCACCGTGCCCGGAGTGGTCTGCTGGAGCAGCGCCGAATTGATCTGGACGGCGGCCGGGTCCGCTGCGTTGCGGCCGGTGGGATCGATGAAGTTCAGAGGGTTATCACGAGTGTAGGTGTAGAGGTTGAGGCCGTCGGTGTAGCCCGAGGGATCGCGCTGCAGGAAGCGGCCCCGTGCGGGGTCGTAAGCGCGCGCCCGGTAGTCGTACAGCCCGGTCTCCGCGTCATAACGCTGCCCCGTGAACAGGTACGGGTTGCCCACGCTGGAGGGGTGGATCTGGGACCCACCCCTACTGTCTTGCACCGTCGCCGCGCCGTAGGCATCGTAGGTGTAGCGCTCGACCACGTTGCCACTTTCGTCGCTGAGCGCGACGACGCTGCCCAGGCTGTTGCGGTGATAATAGTAGGTGTGGCCGCCGCGCTGCATCGTCAGCACTTCGTCCAGCTCCGCGCCGTAGACGTAGGTCGCCAGGGTCGCACCGGCCTGGTCCTGCTCGGCGATCACCCGCAGACCGTCGTACAGGTAGCGGGTCGTGCCATTCGGGCCGACCTTCGCCACCCGCCGGCCCAAGGCGTCGTACTTAAACTGGATCGTCACCGAGCTTTCCCCCCTACCCCCCTCTCCTATCAGGAGAGAGGGCGGGGCAACCTCCCCCTCCCTCGCAGGGAGAGCCTGTCCCTTCACTTCGTTCAGGGCAAGCTCTGAGCTTGTCGAAGGAGGGTTGGGGGGTAGGTCCGCCGCCGAGGCGCGGCCGGTCAGCACCAGGGGCAGGTAGGCGACCGGCCGCAACAGCGGTACTGTTGCGGCGACCAGGCGATTGGCGAAGTCGTAGCGATAGGTCCGGCGGCCGTCATCGGTCAGGTTGCCGTTGGCGTCGTGCGTCTGAACCACCCCGCCGATGGCCGTGTATGCATTGACCGAGTTGGACAGATACGGCGTGGTTGTGCCATCGGCCGTCACCTGCTGGCGGTTGCCCAGCCCGTCCAGGGTGAAGCTGGTGGCTGAATCGTAGGGGCCGGTGATCACGGCCGGATCGGCCAGGCCGTAACGCACTTCGGTCACCCGGCTCAGGCTGTCGTAGAGGTAAGCGTCGCCCTCGCCACCCTCCTGTGCCCGCTGTTCGTAGCGGCGGTTGGAGACCCGGTCGTAGGCGTAGCTGAAGCCGGCCAGCAATTGCCCATCCGCCACCCGCCTCTCAGTGACGCTGGTCTTCCGCCAGGCGGCATCGTAACCCAGGCTGAGCCGGATGCCGTTGCCGTATGTGCGCCGCAGCAAGTAATAGGGGCCGATGGTGTCGTAATCGGCGATGGGTGTGGCGCTGCCGGCCGCCTGCACGGTGTCGAGCCGGTTCAGTGCGTCATGGGTTTGATTGATCGTCTGGCCGCCCGGGTAGGTCAGGCTGAGCCGGTTGCCTACGCCGTCGTAGGTCGAGGAGATCACCTGGCCGTTCTGGATTTCGGCGACGGTGCGGCCCTGCGAGTTGTAGCGGAAGCTCACCGCGCTGTCGTCGGCCGGGTCGGCCGGATCGTTGTTGTCGGTCATGGTCAGCCAGCGGCCCAGGCCGTCGTAGGAAAAGGTCTGCAAGGTCGTGCCTTGCGTCGCCGTCGCCCGTTGGACGTCCACGCGCGTCAGGCGGTTGAGCGCGTCGTAGGCGCTGCTGATCCGGTTGCCGTCGGCGTCCTGGAAGGCGATGACATTGCCGTTGCGATCGTAGGTGTAGCGCTGCACCGTGCCGTCCGCATAGGTGCGGGTGAGCAGGCGGTTCTGGCTGTCGTAGGCATAGCGGGTAGCGTTGCCGTTGTCGTCCCGGACGGCGACCAGCCGGCCGTCGCCGTCGTAGGCGTCATCCTCCGTGACATCGGCCGTCCAGGCGCCCCCTGTCCGCAAATCCGCCGTCGTGCGGGTGATCCGGCCCAGCCCGTCGTAGGTCCGACGCGTCGTGTCGCCGTGGTCGTTGATCTGGCCGGGGTAAAGGCCCAACGGGTCGTTGATCAGCGCTCCCTGGGCGTCGCTCTCGAAGACATGATTGCCCCGGCTGTCGTACAGGTAGCGGTAGGTTTGGCCCAAGGCATCGGTGCGGCGCACCAGGCGGTTCAAGGCATCGTAGACGAACCAGGTGCGGGTCTGCACGTCGGCTGCCGCTGCTGGGGCGAGGTTTCCCGACCCGCCCCCGCGGTCGGTGCGCACACTCTGGACGACGTTGCCGTTGGCATCGAGGGTCATGACCTCGGTGTTGCCCAGCGCATCCGTGCGCCCCACCAACCGGCCGGCGCCGTCGTACTCGAAGCGGGTGACGTTGCCGTTGTCATCGGTGGTCGCGATCTGCCGGCCCAGCCGATCGTAGCGCACGAGGCTCTGCACGTATGGGCGGGTCTCGGACCCATCTATACCGCCGCCGTAGGGGCGGGTCTCAGACCCGCCCCGACTACCGCCGCCGTCGGTCGGGTCAACGGTGAAGAGGTCGGCCTCGCTGCGATAGACCCGGTTCATCTCATCGTACAAAAATCGCTCGCTGGTCAAGGTCACGGCAAGATCTGGAGTAAAGCTGCGGTCGGAGTTGCGCCCCTCCTGGCCGTCCAGGAAACGCCGCGCCACCGCGTTGCCCATCGGGTCGTAGCTGATGCGCGTCACGTTGCCCAGGGCGTCCACGCTGCCCAGCGGCCGGTCAAAACCGTCGTAGGGGTGGGTCTGAGACCCACCCCTACCGTCCACGTACCGCGTCAGGTTGCCATTGCCATCGTAGGTGTAGGAGACGGTGGAGGCGGTCGCCGGATCGTTGGCGCCGAAGGTCCTCTGATAAGGAAGGTTGCGCTCATCGTAAGTTGTCGTCTCGGTGTTCCCCAGCGGGTAGATCACCTGCGCCACGTTGCCGTTGCCATCGTAACGATACGCCAGGGTGGTCCACACGGTCGCGCTGATCTCGCTGGTGCGGGTGACGACCTGCGTCAGGATGTCGCGCTGATAGGTCGTGGTCAAGAAGGGATTGGCTGCGTCCCGCACCTGGTTGCCGGTGGGCAGGCGGTTGGCGTCCAGCTCCGGCGCCACGTTTTCGACGTCCTCCCGCACGATCCGATCATTGGGATCGTAGTAGAGGTAGCGTTCGTAGTCGAGGGCGGCCGGCTGTTGGATATTAGATATTAGATATTGGGCAGCGGGGGCAACGGCGGCAGCGAGAGTGAGCTTAACCACTTGGTTAAGTTGATTATAGACGTAGGTGGTCTGCACATCGCGGCCGTCGGTAACACCGGTCAGGTTGCCCGCCCGGTCGTAGGTGTAGCCGGTGCGAATCTGAGCCGGGGGCGCGCTGGTCGTGCGGCGGGGGCTGGTGGCGCTGTCACGGGTCACCGCCTTCGGATAACCGCCGGTGATGGTATTGCGGCCGGGGGTCAGGTTCTGGCCGTCGCCGTCGGGGTCGTTCTCCGGGTAATACTCGTGATCGGTCACGCTCCCCTCGGGGTCAATCTCGCGGGTAAGCTGCCCGAAGTCGTTGTACCAGTAGTCGAAGATCACCGTCTGGGTGACGCCATCGGACAGGAGCACGGTGGGGCGCTGGACGCGCACCAGGGCGCCGCGGGCCTGGTCGGTGCGGCCATCGCCGTTGATGTCGCCCAGCGTCGCTTCCTCGTAGTCGTAGGTGTAGGCCGTCCGGTAACGCTCCGGGCTGTTGCTGCCCAGCGGCGGGACGTAGCTGGCATCGTTGCCGCGCGGGTCGGTGATCATCTTGACCTGGTTGAAGCGCGGCTCGTAGGTGAAGCGCGTTACCAGGGGATTGCCGCCGCCCCGAGCGGCATCGGCCACCTGCCGGCGTTCCAGCAGATTCCCCTGCTGCCGCCGGTCGGGGTTGCTGCTGTCGTAGACCTGGACGAGGCTATTGCCCTCCGGGTAGACGACGCGGGTCAGCTCCCCATCCGCGTTGTACTCGTAGCTGGTCTCGTAATAATCGGGATCACCGGGGCGCACATTGCGATTGGTGTACTCGCGCAGCAGCAGCCGGTGGCCGTCGAAGCTGTGCCAATACTCCGTCACGTTGCCGGCCCGGTCGGTGATCACCGTGCGGTTGCGCGGCAGGGTCAGGTTGGCCGGATCACCGTCCGGGTTCAGCGCCTGGTAGCTGAGGGTGAGGACGCCCCCGGCCGCGATGCCGCTCGCGTTGGTCCCGCCCCAAACCTGGCGGATCACCCGGTCGAAGTCATAGGCCGCCGGATCGGTGCCGTAGGTGTTGACCAGGTAGGGCGGGCCGCCGGTCGCCACCTCGTTGGGCGCGGTCGCTGTGAGCAGGTTATGGTTCAGGCGCGGGTCACTGTAACCGGAGGAGTAGGTGTAACGCATGGTCTTGCCGGCGGGGAAGTCATTGCCGTTGGGAGTGCCCGTCACCGCGGGGCCGGTCACAGCCACCAGGTCGCCGTTGGCATCGTAGGTGAGGCTGACCCGGCGGCCCATGAAGTCTTCCACGGTGGCCAGAAAGCCCTGGGCGTTGTAGGCGTAGGTGATCGTCCGTCCCAGGGTGTCAATCACGGTTGCCAGCCGGCCCTGCGCGTCGTAGGTGAAAGAGAGCGTGTTGCCGGCACGGTCGGTGATGGCAGTCATCTTCCCGGCGGTGGATGATCCGTCGAAGCCGCGGAAGGCCGTGACCATGCCGTCCCGCTCGGCCAGGGCGTAGGAGCCATCGGCGTTGCGGGTCAGCACCGTGTAGAAACCGGCCGGGCTGGTGAAATTACCGCCGCCCGCCGAAGCATACCGATCGCTGCGGCCGGGGCCGGTGTGAGCGATGATGTCGGCGCCATCCTGAACCAGGAAGCGGTCGTAGTTATGCTGCCACTGCCAGCCGAGGGTTCCCTGGCTGGTGGTGCGGCTGCGGTAGGAGCGGATAAACTGGTAGTCCATGTAGCCGGCCACGCCCCGGCCGGGGATGACCAGGTCGGTTTCGGTGACGTGCAGCTCGCCGCTGTGGAGATAGACCGGGTCAATCTGGCCCCCGGCCCCGTTGTCGGGATTCTGGTTCGGCTCCTGGACAGGTGGATTTCCCCCTTCGGATGACGAACTCTGCAAGAAGTACGCGCCATAGCTCTGCATAAGACCTGCGATCAACCCGGCCTGATCCGGCCGAATCCCCTGACCCCCGCCGGCGCCAAGATAGGCGACACCCTGCGTGAGCAGCGATGAATACTCGGCGGCCAGTTGCAGCTCGTCCCCGTTCACTTGCAGCCAGGCGATGCCGCGGCCGGCCACAGACAGAAAGAGATCGCTGCCATGCGCCGCGATGTCGTTCACCGGCCCGTTCAGATGATAGGTGTCCAGCACGACCGGGCTGGCCGGGTTGGAGACATCCAGCATTTGCAGCCAGCCTTCGGCGCTCCGGCCGTGGCCGACGAAGGCCCGGTCGCCGACCACGATAACGGCGTCGGCGGTGGCCGTCGCAGCGGGCGGATCGACGTGGCTCTGCTCCGTTGGATGGAGGGGATCGCCGACATTGAGCACGCGCAGGCCGGCCGCGCCGTCGGCAAGATACGCGACGTCCTTCGCCACAGCCACGCGGCGTGCGTCGCCGGGAGTGTCGAAAGAGGGCACCAGGGTCGGGCTGACCGGGTTGCTCACGTCCACGATGCGCAGCCAGCCATCGGTCCAGCCCCCCGCGATGCCGGCCGCGGGCACGTAGCTGACCGTGGGCAGGTAGGCGTAGCGGCCGAGCACGAACACGTCATGCACATGGTCGCCGTCCGGCGGCGCGTAACCGCCAACCACGGTCGGGCTCAGCGGATCGGCGGCGCTGATGATCTGCAGCCCAGAGTATTCCTGGGCCACGTAGGCCAGCGTGCCCGAGGCTGCAATGCGCGCATTGATACCGTCAAAGCCCTCCAGTTTGCCCAACGGCCGGGGGAGTGACGGGTCGGTCATGTCCAGCGTCCAGAACTCGAATTGGCCGGCGGCGTAGGCGTAGGTGGCAGCCCCCCTGGCCCCCCAATCTTGGGGGGAATTTGACTCCCCCCGAATTTGGGGGGCCGGGGGGGCGCCGGCCATCGCGACATCGAACAGGACGCTGGGCCGCTCGTAGCTGCCCAGGACGACGGGACTGGCCGGATTGCTCACGTTCAGCACGCGCAACCCCTGTTCGCCGCTGCCTACGTAAGCATAACTGCCCGAAATCCGCACCGTCTCCGCCCACCACCCATCGGCTACAGTTGCGAGCAGAATCGGGCTGGCCGGGTTGCTAACGTTTAGGATCAGCAGACCGCCGTTGTGATCGGTGACGTAGGCGATCGTGCCGACCACCTCTACATCCCACGGAGTACCCGGTGTGAGGTATGAACCGAGGCGAGTCGGGCTGATCGGGTTGCTCACGTCAAGGATCTGCAGTCCGCTGCCCCACCCATCGGCAATGTAGGCCTTGCTGCCCACAACCTGCACATCCAGGGCGATGCCGGGCGTATCGTAGACGCCCAGAAGTGTGGGCAAAGCAGGGTCGCTGACGCTAATGATCTGCAAGCCACCCTCCTGGTCGGCGATGTAGGCGGTATCGCCGACGACCTGGATAGTCCGCGCGTGACCAGGGGTATTGTAAGTCCCGCGCAGCGTGGGGCTGACCGGGTTGCTCACGTCCACGATCAGCAGACCCGCCTGGCCGCCCGCGACATAGGCCATAGCCTGCCCTGAGCTTGCCGAAGGGCTGCCGACCACCACGATCCCGTCCGCGCCGGCCAGATCCAGGCCGCCCACCAGCACGGGCTGGATCGGATTCGCCAGGCTGAAGATGCGCAGGCCGGCGCCGTTGACCAGGCAGGCCGTACTGCCGACGAGCGCGATGCCGCTGACGTCCTCGCCATCCAACGGCAGGCCGGCTACCTGGCGTGGGTGGGCCTTGTCCGCAACGTCATACACGGTGAAGCCGCTGCCCTCACCGAGATAGAGATAGTCACCGGAAGAGGGCACGGCGATCGTAGCCAGCCAGCCACTGAAGTGGCCGACGGGCGTGAGGGCCCCCTGATCCGCCTGCGGCAGACCAGCCGCAGAAGTTGCTCCGTTGCTGCTCCGGAGCGCCGCGCCGAGCAGGGCGCCACAGGCCAGGCTCAGCGCGGCCAGCAGCAGGATCCGCAGTCGAAACGTTGTGGTCCCCATCGCACACCTCCTGATATGTATAGCGTTTTCAGTCTCAATGACAGGCAGATCGGTTTCTATCTCTCTATCTGGTCCCGGCTGGCGCCAACCGCTCGTCTTCGTAGCCCTTACGCTTGGCAGCGACCTCCCAGTCGAAAGTCGCATCCGACGTGCCGCCCTGCAGCTCGCGCACCGTGAAGCCGGTCGCGGTCTTCTCGCTGACGTAGGCGCCGTTGCAGTCGCCGGTGAGCGTGACCTGCACCCGCATCGGGTGATCGGCGTCAATGGTCACGGTCTCCAACCAGATCGGATCGAGCGCGATGGTGCTGACGCCATCCGCCAATTGCCCGCCGCCCCGGTCGAAGAAGTAGAGCTCGGCCGACTCATCCGTGTACAGCCCGCGCTGACCGTAGCTGGCCGTGGAGACCACGGCCTGTTTCTGACCAGTGATCTGGAGCGACTGGGCATAGAGGTGGCCGCTGTCGGCGCTCAGGCCGATCCGAGGCTGCTGTCGAGAATCAAAAAAGAAAGTGCCGGTCGCGTCAGTACGGATGACGCCGCCATCGCTCATGGTGACCTGTATGCTGTGGAAGGTCCCATCGCCGCCGGAGCCAATACTGGCCTGGTCGTTGCCACCGCTGTCGTGGACCCTAAGTCCGCTGTTGTTGAGCCGCAAGACCCCGCCGCCTATTTGGGGAACTCCCACGCTAGGGAAGGTCGCATCGCCGCCGGAGCCGATACTGGCCTGTTCGTTGCTATCGCCATCCCGAACAACCAGTTGGGTGCTGTTGAGCTGCAAGACGCCGCCGCCCGTTTGGGGAATTTCCACGCTTTTGTAGGTCGCATCGCCATTGCTGGTGACGCTCGAGGTGGTGATGCCACCGGAACGCGTGTGGAAGCTCTGGGCGTAGACTTCATGCCCTTCCAGCACCATGTCCCCGTCAACGGTCACGCCTCCTTTGAATTGGGCGGCTATATCCGGCCCCTCGGCGTAAAGGCCGGCTTTGCCGGAAGCTGTGGTGACGAAATATCCCCCATAGTCCGCCTTGCTCTCACCTTTGACGCCGATACCCCAGCCGCCGCCAGCGATGGCTGTCTTCATCCCGACACCCTGAGGTGCCGCCGCCACACCAGGCGGGGAGGTGTTCGTCACCGACAGGACGGCCGTGTCACTCAGGTTGCCCACGATTACCGCGCCCGGCCGCAGGCTGAGCGCATAGGGCGCGGGTGTGATCTCCTCGCAGGCGGTGTTGCTGCCCGTGCTGCCCACGTCTACCCCCAGCCACAGCCCCTGGCCGTCGAAGAGCGCCTGGTCGACGTCCAGCTTGACGCTGAACAGACCGTTGTTGACCGCCACATCGTTCTGTGCGATGGAACTGCCGACTTGCGTCGTGCAGTCCGCGGCCGTGTAGAAGCGGAAGGTGAAGTTGCGGGCATCGGTCACCGGGCTGCCGTCTTCCTTGAGCACGCCCTGGTAATTGATCCGGCTGCCGACCGTCGCTGCGGCGGCCGAGATGCCTGCGACATCAGGTCCCTGGGCCGCGGCAATGTGGAAGTGCTGTGACGAGATCAGAATGATGCCGGCTGTCAGTGTCGCGACACAGAACAGAGCGATGACGAGATGTGTGCGGTTCATGGGATGACCTCCTCAAAAAGGGCTAGAGATCAGATTCCAAATGCCGTCTGCGCCGGGCGCGCCGGCCGGCCAGCGCGAGCCCGACGCCCCCCAGCGCGATCAGCGCCAGCCCGCCCAGGCTGAGACCCAGGCGGCTGCCGCGCGCTGTCAACCCGCTTATCGTGATGGTGTTAGGGCCGCCCAACCTGGCGCCGCCCAGGAAGCCCGACGCCAGTTGCGTCGCGCCCCCGCCAATGCCGCTCGCCAGCCATTGGCCGATGAGGCTCTCCAGTGTCGTGTTGCCGACCGTCGCGCTGCCGCCGCCCCCGCCGATCGCCGAGCAACTGATGGTCAGCGCGCCCTGGGGGCGCGCCAGGGCCAGTCCCGCGCCGACGAGCAGCAAACTGCCCACCAGCGCGACCAGACAGACCAGTCGCTTCGTCTTCATCTTCTGTGACTCCTCCTGCTGCGCTCATGAAGCCCCTTCAGCGCGGCGGACGAGCCGACCCGTCTACTGCGCCAGGGCCGTACCGCCAACCCCACGGCGGCCAAAGTTACCAGGCTGCCGGCCAGCGCCGGGAACGGAGGCGCTGAACGCGCAGACAACCGCGCTACCCGCGCCGCGGTCGGCGTGGCCCCTGCCGTGCCGATGACCCACGGGCTGAACGCGGTCACGCCCGTGGCCGTCACCACGTTGTTGATTATGTCCACCGTGGTAGGATAGCCTGCCCACCCGCTCCCTGTCCAGCGGTAGAGCCGCAGGTTCGATTCGCTCAGCCCTGATCGCAGCTCGCCATCTTCATAGCAGAGCGCCAGGGTCGCGCTCACCGCCGTACCCGCCGAGGGGGTGATGACGACTGTGCGGCTCACCACCTGGTCGGTCGGGATATTGGTTGGGAAGCGGCCAGGCGCCACGGTGAGCGTGATTGCGCTCAGCCCGCCGGTGTCGGTGAAAACCAGGCGGGCACAGGCCGCGCCAAAGGAAACGGTCGCCGTGACGGGCCGCGTGACCGTGAGATCGCGGTTCTCATCCGCGCCCAGGTCCGGTGCATCGGGCCGGGCGGGGTTGGTGGGCCGGGCGTCGCCGTCCACGTCATTGCTCACGCCCACAAAGCCGCCGCGATCCAGCGCCGCGGACGCGGCCGTGATGTGGTAGCCATCCGCGGCGAAGGCTGGGTCGCCGGTGTAGGGACTTGTCACGTTGAAAGCGCCCCCGCCGCCGGTGTCCGCGGTGTTGTCGTGCCACAGCACGCCGTTGACGACGACCGTGTTGCCGGCATTGGCCGCGATGCCCGTCGTGTGGCCGGCCACGATGGCGTTGTCCAGGGTCACGGTCCGGCCAGTGCCGCCGACGTAGAACCCATTGCCGTAGTTGACGGTATTGCGGGCCAGGGTCGTGTGCCGCAGCGTGACATCGGCGTCGTAGATGGTGAGCCCCGCGCCGTTCCGGTAATCCTTGGTCAGGGCGTTGTCGCTGATCACGTTGTTCGTGAGCGCGGCGCTGGCGCGCAGGTAGAAGCCGCCGCCGCCCTCGCCGGCTGTGTTGCCAATGATCAGGTTGCGCTGGAGGGTGTAGCCCGCGCCCGGCCCGATGTAGAGGCCCCCGCCGGCCCCATCTTCCCCGCCGGTGTTGCCCAGGAACTGGTTGTCGTCAACGCGGGTATTGGAACAGTTCTCCAGGCGCAGCCCCCCGCCGTTGTTGCCGCTGTTGCCCTGGAACAGGTTCTCCCGGATCACGCTGCCGGGTGCGCCGGACAGATAAGCGCCGCCGCCATCGGTGCAGCCGGTGTTGTCCAGGAACTGGTTGCCGCTGAGGGTTGCGACGCCGGTGCTGTAAGTGTAGAGGCCACAGCCCAGGCCGGTGAAGGCCACCGCCACGTTGTCCTGCACCAGGTTGTCGTCCAGGGTGAACCTGCTCCGATACACCTCCAGCCCGCCGCCGAAGACGGCCTGGTTGCGCAGGAACTGGTTCCCCTGCAGGAACAGGTTGTCGCTGGTGGCGGCAAACAGACCACCACCCCGGTTGTCTACATCATCGGAGGTGTTGCGGTTGTCGCGAATGACGTTATCCAGGAACGTAGAGCCGTCGCCGTTGTTCAGGAAGACGCCGGCGCCGAAGTAATCCGGCTCGTTGACGCTATTCTCGGCGATCACGCACCCGCTGACGATCACGCGAGTGTTGAGCGCATAGAGGCCGCCGCCCGCGTCGTAGGTGTTCCCGCCGTCCTGGAAGCCGGCCAGGCCGGCCGCGCTGCCGTGTCGCAGGGTCAGCCCGGTCACGGTGACGACGGTGCTGTTGGCGATATAGATCACCCGGCCCTGCCCCTGGGCGTCCAGCGTGGTCGGATACAGGCTGGGGTCGCGCACGGTGAAATCGTTCTTCCAGCCGCCCTCCAGGGTGAGAGATTTGCTGACGTACACGTGCTGGCGCAGCCCGCCCCGCGTGTTGACCCCCAGGCAGACCCCGGCCACCTGCACCACATCCCCGGCGCTGGCCGCGTCCACCGCAGCCTGCACGTCGGCATACTCCACGCCTTTCACCTTCGCCCGGCAGGCGGTGAGGAGGGTGTCAGCATGAGTCGAGCGCGCCGCCTCGGCGGCCGTGGCGGTGACGATATTGCGCATGGTCAGCGGCAAGACGGTGGGGATGGCCGTCGTCACCTGGCTGGTCAAGGTAAGATGGGCCGTCGCGCCCACTGGCATATCGCCCAGTGCACAGGTCAGGTCGCCGCCCCAGCCCGCCACGGTGTTGCAGGTGCCCCGATCGGTTGCGTAGGTCGCGATCTGCTGCTCCGCAGGCAGGGTGTCGGTCAGCCCGACGGCTGTGGCCGGCGCCGTGCCGCTGCTGGTCAGGACGATGGCGTAGGTGATGGTGGCTCCGGCCGATACGGTGTCGGCGCTGGCCTGCTTGACCAGCGCGAACCCGACCCCGGGAAGCTCGTCCGCGCCGCGGTCGAAGCCGAACCCGGCGGGACGGAAGTCGTCGTCGATGTCGTCGTTCACCCCGCCCTCCACGCCGTTATCCAGGCCGGCCGAGGCCGGGGTGATGTGATAGCCGTCGCCGGCGAAGACCGGATCGCCGGCGAGCGCGTTGGTGACGTTGATCGTGCCCGCGCCGCCGGTGTTCGCGGTGTTGGCGTGCCACAGCACCCCGTCGACCGTGGCCGTGCTGCCGGCGTCCACGAAAACGCCGAAGGTGTGTCCGGCGATAATGGGGTTGGTCAGGATGGCGGTGCTGTAGCCCCAGCCCGCTTTGTAGGTTACGTACAGGGCGCTGCCGTCGCCGCCGGTGTTGCGGGCGACGGTGTCGTGTCGCATGATCAGGGCCGAGTGGGCTGCGTAGAGGCCCGCTCCCAGGCTCGAGGCGTGAATTCCGTTGTCGGCGATGACGTTGTTGCGCAACCCCGCGTCGGAGTCCTCGAAGCAGACGCCGCCGCCGTGGATGTTCTCCCCGGTAGCATTGTACCGGATCACGTTGCCGTCCAGCATGAAATCGCCGTCCAATCCGTACACGCCGCCCCCACAGTCGGCGCCGGTCAAGGGCGAACCGGTCCCGGTCGTGTTGCTGACGATGGTGTTGCTGCGCAGGCTGACGTTGCCGGTGGCGTACACCCCGCCGCCCGCGCCCTGGAGGTGCGTCGCGGCCACGTTATCCTGCACCGTGTTGCCTTCAAGGACGACGTTGCTAACGCCGTTGACGCTGATCCCGCCGCCCTTGCCCTCGCTCAGGCCGGCGCGGTTGCCATACACGGTGTTGCCGCTCACGACGATGTCCTCGCCGCCGACGAGGATTCCGCCGCCGATGCCCCCCTCATCCCCTGCCGCGGCGGTGTTGTTCACGACGGTGTTGCCGGTCAGGATCAGCTCTTCGCCGCTGGCGGCGATCCCGCCACCGTCGCCGCCATCTTCCTCACCGGAGACATTGTCCTGCACGATGTTCTCGCTGAGCGTGGCGGCATAAGCCGAGTGAAGGTAGATGCCGCCGCCGAGGCCGGCGCTATCCTCCCGGGCAGCCACATTGCCTCTCACGCTGTTGTTGGTGAGCGTGATGGATTCGCTCCCCCATAGACCGATGCCGCCGCCTTCACCCGACCAGGCTTCACAGGCCATATTGTCCTGCACCGTGTTCTGGCTCAGGCTGATGTCGAGGCTGTCATCCATCTGCAGCCCGCCCCCGCGTCCCATCCAGCCCTGTGCGGCGGCGCTGTTACCGATGATCGAATTGTTGGTCAGCGTGATACCCCAGGTATCGTACACGTATAGTCCGCCGCCCGAGCACGTTTCAGTCGGGTCACCGCTGGCCGGGAGGGAGAAGTCTCTGCAAGCCGCGTTGCCTCTGATGATGTTGCCATCGAGGGTCACGTCATCGCTGGAGTCCACGTAAATGCCGCCTCCATACGACCACTGTTCGTAGTCGTCCAGCACGACCGTGTTGCTTGAGACGGTATTGTTCGCGATGACCAGGCCCGCGCTGCCGAGGACAGCGACGCCGCCGCCGCCCAGGTATGGGCCCGCGATGTTATCGCTGATAACGTTATCCTCGATGCGCGGCGAGTCCCACGCGTCCAGCAGACAGATCCCACCTCCGATCCTGATAAAAGCGGCGCTCCCGGTGTCGTTGCCGGCGATAATGTTGCCGCGGATCGTGGGCGACGCGTCGATGCCGAAGATGCCGCCGCCGGCATTAATGAGCAAACCCAGATCGTTGTCCAACCCGGCCGCATTGCCCCCCATGATGCGCAACCCTTCGATGAGGGGCGTGATCGCGCCGTCGAGATGGATCACCCGGCCCAGGCCCGCAGCGTGCAAGTAGGTGGGGTAGAGGTCCGGATCCCAGGCAGTGAAGTCGGGCTTATAGCCCCCGCGCAGCGTCAGCGTCTTGTCGATGTAGGCCAGTTGGCGCACCCCGCTGCCCGCCTCCACGCCGAAGCAGGCCCCCGCCACCTGCACCTCGCTCGTCGGAGTCGATGCGGCATCGATGGCCGCCTGGACGGTCGCATGGGGGTACACATTTGCGCCCTCCACCAGGCGCACCCGGCAGGTGTCTATGTAGACCGCGGCCTGGGCCGAGGCCGCCGCGTCGTCGGCCGTCACCTGCGCGGTGTCCGTGATCTGCTGGAGGGGCGTGATGGGCAGGCTGGCCGACGCCTGCGCGGTGAGAGTGACAAGCGCGGTCGCGCCGATCGGTATGGCTCCCAGGGCACAGGTGACGCCGCCGCCCCAGCCGGGATCGCTGATGGCGCAGATCCCCTGGGAGGCGGCCACGCTCACCGGCCGCTGGTAGGCGTCGAGGGTATCGGTCAGCGCAACGTTGGCGCCCGATGTGAGGCCGCCCCGGGTGATGGCGACCGTGTAGGTCAGCTCTGCGCCGGGCGCCACCGCGACCCGATCGGGCGTCTTGGTCACCGTCAGCAAGGGGGCCGGCTCGTAATAGACCTCGATGTCGTCGATCGCTACATCCAGAATGTTGCCGCTGATGCCCTGGAAGCCCAGGCTGATCACCTTGCCGCGGTAAGCCGAAAGGTCCAGCGTGTGGTGGAACCAGCCGATACCTGTCTCGCCGGTGTACAGCGGATCTCCCAGGTCGCTCCAGCCGGCGCCGTCGTTCACCTCGACCTGCAGGTGGTCATCGAACAGGGGGTTGAAACCCGAGTCATCGTGGTACATCCAGAAGCCGACGGTGTAGTCGCCGACAGTATAAGAGAGATCCAGGCCGGACACGTACAGCCGCGTCGCGTCGCCGGCAGGGATGCTGTTGCTGTTGAACAGGGCCATGTACGAGCCGCCGTGGACGCCGCCGCCGGCAGGATTCACGGTGTCGCTGGCCTGCGCCCAGTGCCCCGTTGTGCCGACCACATCCTCCTCCGCCCAGCCAGGGGGTGGGACGCTGGTCTCAAAACCTTCGGTCAGGAGAGTGACGGTGGCGGCCGGGCTGGCTGCCACCGCCTCCCGGCTGACACGCTCCAGAGGCACCTGGCGCGGATCGCGGCGTGGCGCATCGCCCGCAAAGAGGCGCCCCCAGGCGTCGTCTGACTGCCCCCTGGTTGCCGCGAAATCGGGCGAGGGACGGACGCCCGCCTTACGCCGCTCAGCGATGGCCTGGCGCATGGCGGACACCGTCTCGGTGATCGTCGCCTGGGGCGGTCTGGCGGCGCGGGAGCGTTCAAGAGTGGCGCCCGCGGCGTGAAGGGCGCCGGCGTCGGCTGTGAGAGCGGCCGGTTCCGCGGGCGGGGCAGCTCGTGACGCGGCCAGGGTTGCGCCGGCCAGCAAGATGCCCAGAGCCGACAACAAGCCCAGACTCAACGCGGCCAGCAGCAAGATCCGCAGTCGAACCGTTGTGCTTTTCATCGTACACCTCCTGATATGCATCGTATTTCCGAGGATCTTCGGCATGAGGTATGCGGATCACGAAGTCACGAAGGATCGCGAAGACCGCGAAGGAACCCGCCGCGGCGAGACGTCTTCGCGCTCACCTGCCCCACGTGCAGTTGTTTCCTCGCCAGGTAGTGGTTCATGTTTCCTCCTTTCCTTCTGCCCCTTCAGGCACCCCCGACGGTTGTTGGCTTACAAGCTATTCGAAAAGTCGCCAGGCTGACCAGAGGTGGCAAACCTCATCTGAAGTTGAAGAGTGGCCACCCTGGCCTGTCCGGCCCAGGACATCGGTCAACTCGCGGCTGCTCCCTTAGAGACTTGTCAAGCTCGCCCAGCCATAGTATGATGAATACAGCCAACAGGAAGCAGGGTGAAGCAAAATGCCAGAGTTGAAAGAAGCAATCACAGAATATACCGTCGAGTTGCCGATGACCAGACGGACCCGCGGCGCCGCCCAGCCTTCGCCACGCTTGCGGCTGCCTTCAGGTTTTACCTGGCTGAAGCACCTGGACGCGGAAGAACAGGCGGAGTTCCTCAGCGATCTCCTGAAGGCTGTCTTCACGGCCCAACAGATCGGTCACTGGACGCCGGTTACTGAGTTGATCGAGGAATGGAAGGCCACTGCCAACCTTCGTGCCGATCCTCTCGTCATGGCGGCGCTGGAGCAAGCGCGCCAGGAAAGGACCCTCGGGGAAGTGGCCTCGCTCAGCACCTTGCGACAAGAATTAGGGCTGTGAGAGAGCATCGCTTCACCCTCGACGATGATTTGCCCAAGTCCGTGCGCAAGTTCATCGCCTCCCGTGATGCTCAAACACAGCGGGCTATCTTCGCAGCCTTCGAGACAATCTGTCAGTCCCCCTTTCAGCATCCCGATCCCAAGCGGATCAGACGACTCCGCGGCAAGTTAAAAGGCTAGCTCCGCTATTGCCTCGGCGGTATCCGCATTGTCTACCGCGTCGACGTTGCCCAACACGTCGTCCACATTGACGAGGTAGACGATCGAGGCGACATCTATTGACCTGTGTGAGCCAGACTTCCGAAAGCTTGCCATCGTTTCGTCCTCCTCCAAGTGTCTCCCCGCCGATGCTTCACCTGGGCTCGCGCTGAGATCTTCGACGACTCACTGACCGGTTTTGAATACTACCGGCAGATAGAGGTGGTTGCCGATGAAGATCGAGACACTGTTCTGGCCGATGTAGCCATCGTTGTCGGCTACCTCCAGCGTGAGCGTGTGCCAGCCGGGCAGTAAATCATCGAAGAAGAGCCGGCGACCGACGCCTAACTCTCCCTCGATGCTCGAACGCCACCGGAAGCGGGTGTCATTCGTCAACGGGCCGTCCTCCAGATCGGTGCCGCCCCCTTCCAGGATCACCGGCTGGCCCGGCAGGAAGTGCTGGCCCGCGATCGGATAGACGATCAGCGCGACGGGCGGCTTGCCTTCCACTGCAAAGTCAGCGTCCGAGGTGTCCTGCGCCGTATTCACCCCGTCCGTGGCGATCACCTGCAGGAGGGCCTGCGCGCTGCCGGGCAGCCGGCCGGCGTCCAGGACGTAGCTGGCGCCCTCCAGCGCCGCCGCGAGGCCCCGCCACGTCGTACCCCCATCGGCGCTGTAGAGCAGATCGTAGTGGAGCGGGTCGCCGTCCTCGTCGCTGCCGGCCCAGGTGATCAGATGCTCGCCATAAGGCGGCCACGCCTCCCCGCCGTTGGGCGCCAGGAGCGTCACCTGCGGCGCGTGCTC
>Ga0172375_10002393_pt1 | contig 29215 bp, 26 predicted proteins | sample LakKiv1m_FD_114537 | JGI IMG/M metagenome (GOLD analysis project Ga0172375, IMG submission 114537) | Freshwater microbial communities from Kabuno Bay, South-Kivu, Congo - kab_092012_11.1m | ecosystem: Environmental > Aquatic > Freshwater > Lake | place: Democratic Republic of the Congo... | reverse complement strand
TAATGACGGCTTTGGTTATTCTTGATCTTGAACTCAATTGGACAGAAGAGGTGCAAATTAAATCTTCAGATTATCGTGAGGGATCAGTACCAAAAATTTTTCCCGGAGAAATTTTGACACGGGAAGATCTTTGGACATTAGCCCTAGTGGGATCCGACAATACGGCTACCATTTCTTTAGTAAATAGTTTGGGGATAAGTGAAGAAGAATTTATTAAAAAAATGAACGAAAAATCTTCTCGCGTGGGGTTAACAAAAACAGTATTTATCGAGCCAACCGGTTTATCATCGCAAAATTTATCAACTTCACGCGAGATTGCAGCAATTGCTCGTATTGCTTTTAGTCAAAAAAAAATTACCGAGGTGCTTAAATTGCCTAAAGCGGAAATTACTGTGTCCGGTAAAAAGCGAACAGTTTATAGCACGGATCAGCATATTAAGACTCATCAAATAAATAATGGTAGCGAGTGGGCGTTTGTGACTGGAAAAACCGGATATATAAACGAGTCTGGATATAATGTCGTTTTGTTGGCTAAAAATGATAATAACAAAGAAATATTGGTTGCTATATTGGGAAGTAGTTCTGATTTGGCAAGAGCCGAAGAAGTAAATAGGTTAGCGCGTTGGAGTTTTGAAAATGTAATTGTTAAATAGTAAAATTAATTAATACAATCTGTTATACTGTCCTTATGAAACCGTATTCAATTGCCAATTGGAAAATGAATCTTAACGAAGAAGAAAGCCGAAAGTTGGTGGCAAAAATTTCAGTTGGATTACCAAAAATATCAGGTCAAGTCATTTTTTGTCCGTCATATCCCAATTTACGAGGGGTTATTGATTTAATTGCGGGCAAGAGTAAATTAGCTTGTGGCGCGCAAGATGTTTTTTTTGGATCTTCTGGCGCAGTTACGGGTGAGGTTTCTGCCGATATGCTTAGCGATTTAGGTTGTCGTTATGTTATTGTAGGACATTCGGAGCGCCGTATTAATTTTGGAGAAACGGATGAGGATGTTAATAAAAAAATTAAAGCGTGTCTTGAGCATAAGTTAATTCCCATTATTTGTATTGGAGAAAATTTTAAGGAAAAACAAAAAAAAGAGAGTGCCAAAGTTGTAAGTAAACAGCTTAAGGGAGCCCTTAAAGGGGTTGATTCGTCACGCGCCGAATTAATTATAGTGTATGAACCGGCTTGGACCATTAGTACAAACAAAAAATCGAAACCAGCGAGTTGGGACGATATAGCCAGTATAAAAAAAATTATCAAATCACAAATTAACGATGTTCCGGTGGTGTATGGTGGTAGTGTTAACAGCTCAAATGTTGCTAATTTTGTAGGACGCGATAAACTAGATGGTGTGCTTGTTGGTTCAGCTAGTCTTGATGGTGGTGAATTTACTAAAATTGTAAAAGAGGTTGAAAAAGAATTTCATAAATCTTCGTAATTATATTTAAATGCTATATAACGTTTTACCAGTATTGTTAATTTTTGTTTCACTAGCCATTATTATAGTGCTAGTGGGAAGACACTTGCCTGAAATTGCTTCACTTAATATTGACGAAATTCCAGAAGCTCGTTCGGCGGCCAAAAAACGACAATTATTGGTTGAGCGACTTGATAGGCGAATTCGCGAAACAACGGGCACTCTCTGGAGTTTGACTTCCAGTGTTCGTACACGTGCCAAAGATTCTTCAATAAAGCTTTATGATAAACTTATAGACCTTGAAGCGCGTTATCGTCTAAATAATAGTGAGCCAAAACCAGTGCCACCATCAGAAGTTGTCGCTGCTGATTTAAATCAAGCCGAAGTTAGTTTGGCTACCGGACATACTGCCGAGGCCGAAAAGGGTTATCTAGAAATTATTAAGAATGATAATCAGAATGTAGAAGCATACAAAGGTTTGGGCCTTCTTTATACAGAAATAAGACAGTACGATGAGGCGAGGCAATCTTTGGAATATGCTCGCAAACTTAATCCAGAAGACCCAGCCACATATGAAGCTTTGGCCAAATTGTCGCGCGAAGAGGGGAAAAATGACAGCGCCAAGGAGGCTTATTTGCAGGCGATTAGATGTGCTCCAAACGATATTAGTAAGCTTATTGGGCTTGGCGATACATTATTAGTAATGGGGGATAATAAGGGCGCGTTAAAGGCTTTTAGAGAGGCTGTAAAGCTAGAGCCGAGTAATCCTCGATGCCTTGACCGACTATTAGAGGTCTGTATACTGTTAGGGAACAAAAGGTTGGCCAATAACACCTTAGAACGACTCACTGAGGTAAATCCTGAAAATAAAAAACTTCAAGATTTTAAGGATAAAATCAATTTAATTTCAGTGAAACCGTAAAGCTGTTTTTGGGCCTGCCACGTCGTTCGCGAACGACGTGGTTTGCCTTCATTTATGTTTAGTCTTTTTTGCCGTTGTAGCTTCCGCCGTCGCCAAGGCTTTGGCGGATAAGCATATAGATTTTGCCGTTGTAGCTCAGCTGGTAGAGCATCTCCATGGTAAGGAGAAGGTCGCCGGTTCAATCCCGGCCAACGGCTCCATAATTAGACTTTTTGGTTTTAGACCAACAATTTGGTGGGCCGCCCGCAAGGCGGCCCATTGATTTTCCCCTGACAAATTCGCTCCGCTCGGCGCGCGCAGGCGCGCCTCGCGGTTAGCCAAAACGAGGTTCGAGCCAAAGATTTCTTTGGCAGCGGCCTTTTTCGCAAAAAGGTCGCTATCCAATGCAATTTTCTCCAGAGCTCCTGCGGCTTTTATCCATTCTTGCATCGGTTCGAGCCAATGTTTCTGCTTTTGTAGAAAAGTGATATTTTGCTCCTCCAGCGACTTCTTTTCAGATAGCAGTTTGCCTTTCTCAGTTCGGTAAATATCGCGCTCAATATCTTGCTCCAAATAGCCGTCAAGAAGTCGCTGGAGTTTGACCGAAATTTCAACAAGACGATTTTTGTTCTCCGCTACAAAAGCAGAAACAGATTGGGCGGATTCCATTTTGTCTTTTTCAAGTCTTTGATTTAAGTATTCCGCCCAATCCGGTGGCAAAGAAATTTTTTGCAGGAGTGATGAAATTTGAGCGTTCAAGACTTCCTGGCGAATGCAGGGTTCGGGACATTTGATAGTCTTAGATTTTTTGGTGCAATGGTAGTAAGTGTAAAAATGCTGCGTGCCATTTTTCTGCGTTTTAACCCTGTATTCGCCAGTGATTTGCATACCGCAATGTCCGCACAACAACAGTCCGCAATATGCTCGCGGTTCAATTTTAGATTTGTGTCTTGGACGCCCTCGCTCTTTCATCACTTCCTGCACTTTATCAAAAAGTTTCTTTGCCACTATTGGCTCATGAATACCTTCATGAATTTCTCCGGCATATCTGAATAGTCCGGTGTAAAACGGATTTGAGAGGATAAAAGTCGCTCTGGAGATGTGAATTCTCTTTCCACTTTTGGAAACGAGGCGGTTTTGCTCAAAATATTCTCCAATGTCTTGGAGTGTGTAATTACCTTGCGCGTAAAGTTCAAAGGCGCGGCGAATAATGGGCGCGATTTTTTTGTCCACAGAAACTGTTTTTGTTCTAGGGTCATTAAGATAGCCAACTGGGGCAAGCGAAGGATATTCGCCGCGCCTGACTTTTTGCCTCAAGCCTCGTTTCGTATTTTCGGAAAGAGAATCCACATAGTATTTGCTTTGTCCGAAGGCAATGTTGAGCATAAATTTACCTTGCGAAGTTGCCTCAAACCAAAATGTAGGAAATTTTAACATTGCCAAATGCCCGCAGTCCAAAAAGTATATTATCTTTCCGCCATCAACAGAATTGCGCGCCAGTCTGTCGGGATGCCAGGCCAAAATTCCGTTGGCCTCTCCATGCTCTATGCGGTCTAACATGTCGTTAAAAATCGGACGGCCAGGAATTTTGGCCGATTGTTTTTCCACTAATTCCTCAATAACATTCAAACCCTCTTGTTTTGCAAAGGCGCGCAATTCTGTAATTTGTGCTTCAATGCTCAAAACTTGCTTATCCTCAACATCAGTGGACTTGCGGGCATACAAAAAGAATTTTTGCGAAGATAAATTTTCCATAAAATTTTGTAACTTAAATGGCCGCCCTTGGTGCGACAAACCCAACGAATTGGATTGTTTCCAAAGACGGCCATTAAAAAATTCGTTGGTCTGTTTGTCGCACTTTCATTATACACCCATTTTAGTAAAAGCAAAAATTCTTTTTGTTCGGACAAAAGCAAATACAAAATTGCATTGGATTTAGAACCTCGTTTTGGCCAGCCGCGAGGCGCGCCTGCGCGCGCCGAGCGGAGCGGATTTGTCGGGGGAAAATCAATGGGCCGCCCTGCGGGCGGCCCACCAAATGGTCGGTCTAAAATCGAAAAGTCTAATCTTGGAGTGTCTTTATGACTCTGCTCGAACTTATTTTATCAAAAATTCTTGAGTTTGGGAAGGTTTCGCACGCCCCCGCGCGCCTGCCAATTCTAAACTTTATCTCACGCTCCACGAACGCCTCCGCGCTCCGCCTGCGGCGGAGCTACGCCTCAAGCAAAATTTTCTTTACATTTTTTGTTTTTTGCGCGCGCCGTTTTTTAAATTCCTTCAAGGAAAAGAAAATTTTGCTTTCGGCGTCCTGCTCTTTGAAAAAGAGCAGGCGTAGGCTTTTCCGCTTCGGGCGCTGCGGAATTTTTACCCCGTCGCAAGCTTCGCTTGCTTCGGGGCCTCCCCCCAACCCCCTCCTTCCGCCGCGCCCTTCGCGGAAACGGAGACGGGCGGCGGGGGACATCATGAAAGCATTCATGACAGTTAATAATTCACCTTGCCGATTTTGCCCTTGCCTTTAAAATTGTGCTATAATGAAAACAAGATTAAGGCAATCTAAGGAAATAAAATTATGGAAATTTTGAAGGGCAAAATCGAGAGAGAGAGAGAGAGAGAGAGAGTAAACGAGACTCGCCAGGTCTTAGCGTTTTTAATTTTTCAACTTAAAACATGACACCGATTTTTCGGTGTCTTTTTGTATTTATTATTAACTAATTTTTAAAAACTATGTGGGAACAATTATACATTTCAATAATAATCGCCGGATTCGGCGGTGGAGTAATTAGAGGTTTGGTCGGGTTCATAAAACAATTTACATTCAAAAAACCAAAATTTGAAATATTGTATTTTTTGTTAATGATGTTTTTGTCTGGCATTGTTGGTTTGTTGACTGCGATTGTTATTAAAGAAGCTGGAATAAATTTTGACGGACTCAAAGAATTTTCTCCGGCTATTGCTTTCATTGTTGGTTATGCAGGCGGAGATTTGCTGGAAAATATTTACAAAATTGTTTTGAAGAAGCCGTCTTTGTATGAGGCGACTTCGGAAATGTTGAAGCAGTAAAGTTATGATGAAAAATTTTCCAAATAATTTAAAATATATCCTTGCGCTGCTTTTGTTTTTAACGTTCCTGTTTTCCCAATTTCCCTCTCGTGTTTTAGCTACATCAACATTAACAACGGGCATAACATCTTTTTGGAAGTTAGAAGAATCTAGTGGAACAAGAGTTGACGATTTGGGCGCGAATAATCTTGGCGTTAGTGGTTCGGTCGGCTCTGCAACAGGGAAAATTGGCAATGCCGCAAGTTTCAGCTCGCCAAATTATTTAACGATTAACGACAACGCGAGCTTAAAAACTGGCAATACTGATTTTTCGGTATCTGCGTGGGTTTATCTGAGTAGTCTTGCTGGTGTTCAAAGTATCATAGCTAAATCAGGAGCACCTGGTAGTGATTCTAGCTTATCCGAGTATGCACTTTATTATTTTAATAATACTTTTACTTTTGCCACATATGGTAGTGGGGCTCCTGCCGCTGGATATGCTGCTAGTACTGGGTCACCGTCTATCAATACTTGGTATCATCTTGTGGGTGTTCATAACTATGCAACAAATACAAACTACCTCTATGTCAACGCTGGAACTCCAGCAAGTATCGTCTCCGTAGAACATGCAGAGACAGCAGCTTCATTTCAGATAGGGGCTTTCGGTGGCGGGTTTCCTTTTGGTGGCAGAATTGACGCTGCGGGATTTTGGAGAAAAGCTCTAACTTCTTCAGAAGTAACAGAGCTTTATAATTCTACTAGCGGAATAGAATATCCGTTCTCAAGTATAAGCACAGATGCCACAATTTCAGCAGGAACTTTGGCATCGCAAGCACTCGCAGGAACATTTACGGGCGGAGCCACTATTGGAGCCAGCTCGGCACTTACCGTAACAGTTCCAGATGCCAATAAAACAAACGCCGCTTTAGCATTAACAAAAGGCAATGCTAATTCTATAGTTAAGTATGTTAAAGGTTCACAACCAGCAGATGATACCGCTTATACAAACACTTATTCATCCGGTAGTACACAAATCACGGTAGCTAACAATGACATAATCTGGTTATTAGTGACGGCAGAAGACACAACAACTAAACTTTATTATAAAATTACGGTAACAGTATCTCCTGGCACAATATCCATAACTACACCAGTTGCCTACCAAGTGTTTCAGAGAAATGGTAGCAATCAGGCAAATATCGCAATTACAGGAACTTACAGCGGAACACCGACAAGCATTGAAGCATCATGGAACGGTGGAACATATACCACAATTGTTGCCAGTCCAAATGGAGGAACATTTTCTGGAACACTATCTAATCAACCAGCAGGGCAAGGAACTCTAACGGTAAGATACACGAACGACAATAGTGTCTCCGTTGCAAAATCATATATTGGAATTGGAGATGTTTTTGTAATTGCAGGACAAAGCAACGCTTCGGGAAAAGGATTTAACAACCAAACATATTCGCACGCTACTTTAAAAGCAGGAATGTTTGGTAATGATGATAACTGGAAAGAGCTTGCCGATCCGGTAGATATTGATACGAATCAAGTTGATGCTGTGAGTGATGACCCAACTATACCTGGCGTTTATCCAAGAGGCAGTATTTGGCCTGGTATAGCAACTCTTTTTATGGCGGATCAAAATGTCCCAGTGGCGTTTATTCCGACTTCGCTTAGTGCAACTGCAATAAGTGCATGGCAACCAAATGCTTCAAATCATGGAGACACAACTACACTTTATGGCTCCATGTATCGCAGAATAAATGCGGCGGGTGGAGCAAAAGCAGTTTTGTTTTGGCAGGGCGAAAGCGATGCTCTTGCTGGTGTTAGTCAGTCTTCATATAAAACACAGTTAGAAGCTTTTGCTAATGCTGTTTATTCTGATTTTGGAATTAAGGTTAGTACCGCAGTTATTGGTGATTTTTCTTCATTAACTGGAACTTATTTGGACAATATAAGACTTGCAGAACAACAAGCGTGGAATGATGGTGCGAATGTGCTTATTGGACCAGAATTGTATAATATTAACTTGTCTGATGAATCGGGAGATGGTTTGCATTTTAGATCAGACGCAGATATACAAACAGCTGCCAATAGATGGTGGGCAGCACTAAAACAAGATTTTTATAGCGGTACAAGTGGCAGAGGACCTCGTTTAAGTTCCGCCCAATACAACGCTGACAAAACGAGCATATATTTAACATTTACGAGTAATGACCTTCCGTTGCTTCCGGCGAGTGGCTACAGTGGTTTTGCCGCAAAAGATGGCGGTGTAGCGGCAACAATTTCTAGTATTACAAAAACAGCAACAAATCAGCTCCGAATTGATCTTGCTTCTGCAGCCGCCGGAGCAATCACGGTGTCGCTCGGAGCTGGCAGAACAGGTATTGGTGCTACGCTTCCGACAGACAGCAGTACATATAATTTGCCGGCAGAAATTTTTGTTGATCAAGCAACAACTTTACTTACGCATACAATAACATCTTTCGTCGGAGCAAATGGTTCTATTTCGCCAAGCGGAGCGACAACTGTAAATGATGGCTCGAGTCAGAGTTTTACAATAACGCCATCTGCGCATTATCATGTTTCAGATGTTTTGGTTGATAGCGTGTCTGTTGGCGCAGTAACCAGTTATAATTTCACAAATGTGACGACAGATCACACAATCTCTGCCACATTTGCGATAGACACAAAAACTTTAACCTACACCGCTGGCACACATGGTTCTCTTACCGGAACAAGTCCTCAGACGGTTAATTACGGCGCCGATGGCTCGGCAGTAACAGCTGTTGCCGATTCAGGTTATCATTTTGTAAATTGGTCTGATAGCTCAACCGCAAATCCGCGAACAGATACAAATATAACCGATAATATTTCTGTAACGGCAAATTTTGCCATTACGACCTACACAATTACTTCTTCTGCTGGTTCTAACGGATCAATTTCGCCAAGCGGAGCGACAACTGTAAACAGCGGTGCCAGCCAAACATCTACTATAACCGCAAATTCTGGTTACCACATTTCCGATGTTGTAGTTGACGGTTCATCTGTTGGTGCAGTTTCTTCGTACGCATTCAACAACGTAACTGCCGACCACACAATTTCAGCAACATTTGCCGCAACTTCAAGCGGTGGAGGCGGTGGCGGAATGCCAGCCGGCTGGAGTAATGTGCCAGTAGCTCCGACAAGTGGCTTCAAAATAATTACCAATCAAGGAGTTAGCACGACAACAAACAGATTAGTGACTTTAAACTTCAACGCTGGTTCAGACGTTAAAAAGATGGCAATTTCTTTGACCGGAGATTTTTCTGATGCAAGCCAAGAGAATTATTCGCCAACAAAACAAATTGATCTCTGCTCAAAATTAGGCGGGTTGATTAAAAATCCAACCTGTCCCGATGGACAATATACGGTTTTTGTAAAATTTTACACAGCTTACGGCGTAGCTTCCAACGTGGTGTCGACGAAAATCAATTTAGCAACGAAGCCGGTAATTACAACATTTGCAATTTTCGTAAAACCCCTCTCGTTTGGAATGACGTCAAGTGATGTTCGTCGTTTGCAAACTTTACTGGCAACAAAACCCGAAATTTATCCCGAAGGCAAGATTACCGGATATTTTGGATTGCTAACAAAAAAAGCTGTGCAAAATTTTCAACTTCATTATGGCGTGGTAACTTCAAAATCAGATTCGGGTTTTGGTTATGTCGGACCAAAGACGAGAGCAAAACTACAGGAAATATTTGGTAATAAATAACTCATGAGAATATTCATGAACAACTATGCCAACTCAAAAATCACAAAATCATAACATTAGAAAATTATCCAAAGTTGCCAACGGCAACAGCTTTTCCATAACTTTGCCGATTGAGTATGTTAGAAAACTGAAATGGAAAGAAAGACAAAAGCTGAAAGTGGAAATGGAAGGCAGACATTTGATTATCAAAGATTGGAAAAGCTAATTTTCCATCAAAAATCCGCCTTCGCGGATTTTTGTTATCCTTACGTTTTGATTTTGTGATTTTTGTCCCCCGCCGCCCGTCTCCGTTTCCGCGAAGGGCGCGGCGGAAGGAGGGGGTTGGGGGGAGGCCCCGAAGCAAGCGAAGCTTGCAACGGGGTAAAAATTCCGCCGCGACCGAAGTCCCGCACCAGAGCGAAGCTCGGTGCGAGATAAACTCCAGAAGCCCACCGCCTGCTCTTTTTCAAAGAGCAGGACGCCGAAAGCAAAATTTTCTTTTCCTTAAAAGAATTTAAAAAAATGGCGCGCGCAAAAAAAATAAAAAATGTAAAGAAAATTTTGCTCGAGGCGTAGCTCCGCCTACGGCGGAACACGGAGGCGTTCGTGGAGCGGATTTTGTAGTTTGGAGCTGGCAGGTGCGCGGGGCGTTTTGTATCTTCCCAAACTCAAGAATTTTTGATAAAATAAGTTCGAGCAGAGTCATAAAGACACTCCAGTAATGTTCCTTCCGATTTATTGGAAGGAGTATAAAGTAATTGTCCCGACTCGAGGGGCTCCAGTAGCTATCATTTTGATCTAGTCAAAATGGTTAGGAAGTCGTAGTCCCGCCCTGTTGTTTCCAGTATGGTGTTCTTTGTTATTAGCTATATCTAATGTAAAATAAAATTCTTCTTCTTTTTTGGGTTTTAGTTTTAGTTTTTTTAGCGAGTGAAACGAGCGAGAAGGGGAGGCTCTATCCGGCTTTGCCGGTAGAGGGGGCGACGTGAGTCCCATCAATAGGGGTGGTTACCGAAGTAGACAAACGGGCCTGACTGTAAATCAGGTGGCCTCGTGCCTTCGTAGGTGCAAATCCTACACCACCCACCATAGTGTCACGGACAATATGTTTAGTTAAATTTGCCGCCTTAGCTCAGTGGTACCAGCCCGAACGACTGTATCGTTCTGTCGGGCGGGGAGCAACGGTTTTGCTCCGACGCTATTACAAATATCAATGAATCGGAGTCCCGATAGTTCAAATTTTTGCCGAAGTAGCTCAGTGGTAGAGCAACGGTTTTGTAAACCGTAGGTCGTGGGTTCAAATCCCACCTTCGGCTCCAGGCAAAAATAATCATCATCGGGATAAACCGCTCGACTCGCTTAGCTTGCGGAGCGGGTAGGTCGCGGGTTTCCGCCAGAGACGGATCGACTTCCGGTGGATGAACCCACCTTAGGCATTAATGTAAATTTATGAGCGAAGACGAATTTCCTTATTTAGCCAATCCAGAAACATTTAAGAACGATGCTTATCGTAAAGCTGTAATAGAATATCCGCTTGAAACGTGGGTGGTTTTAACCGACGCTCGCGCTCGAAATGCTATAAGTGTTGTTAAAGAAGTTGTACCATCGGCCGATGGGCCATTAATTAGAGTTTCAGGTCACGGCCTAGTTCCGGTAGGAGAGTTAAGATTGGCAACACAGCAGGAAGTAGATGATATAGAAAACGAGTAAGCGGGATTGACAGTAAAATCAATTTTTAGTATACTATTTTAACCTTGAATTAAATTATTAGTTTTGATTTTTGCTTTTTGAATTTTAACTTTTTCACACATGTCCCAAGATAATCTTATAAAAATGGAATGCACCAGTTGCAAACGTGCTAACTATCATACTTTTAAGAATAAGAAAAAGCTTAAGGCTCGTCTTGAGCTTAAAAAGCATTGTGCGTGGTGCGGCAAACATACAGCCCATAAGGAAACCAAATAAATTTGATTATTAAAACCCCTCCGCTTAAAGCGGAGGGGTTTTTGATTTTATACACTTTTCACTTTAGCCCAGTCAGTTATTTATATATTTATTATTTTGAATTCACCTTCTTTTAATGCCAAAAGCGGTAGGTCTTCTTTGTAAGATTTTAATTCCGTGTATGCTTTATCCCAGTCAATATTGGGCGCGTTGTAATTGGACATATAATGAACAAGAACTTTAACGGGCACAAGGCCTAATCCTTGGCCTAGTTTTAGGTCATCTGCTCCATAATAATATTTTGAAAGCACCATCGCGCCAGCTGAAGCACCAGCAACGGTTTTTTTATCAAAAACTTTTTGCCAATCAGTATTTTGCGGTAATAGATCCAGTAAGTTTTTAACAACTCCACCGCGTAAGTATATGGCATTTGCCAATTCTATTTGCTCTAAAAATTTATCAGGATTAGCTAAAACAATCTCTATTTTTTTATTTGGTAAATGGTTTTGGAAAAAATTTTTATCTTCAATATGTAGCTTCTCCCAATTTTCTTTAGGACGAGCAAAAAGACAGTCTAATAGTTTAATTGGTTCTTCGTAATCACGAACAAGTTCTTCACAAAAAACTTTTCCGCCATCTGTCGCTTTACGAATATAACCACCCACTAGAATATATTTAGTCATAGTTTATTTATCACGATTATATTTACATCCTTAACTATTACTTCCAGCTACAAATCCTGTGGTCCAACAAAGTTGTAAACTATAGCCACCGGACGGGCGATCGATATCAAGAACATCGCCAACCAAATAAAGATGAGGGACTAATCGAGATTCCATAGTTTTAAAATTTACTTCTTTGGGCGTTACTCCGCCAGATGAAACTATGGCTTTATCTGCGCCGAGAAGGTGGGAGACGTGCAAGGGTATCGCTTTAATGATAGCGACTAGCGCTTTGCGTGATTCGGTACGGACACTATGGTTTGGTGTTTCACTATCGATTTTAGCCATAGATAGTATCGCCGGCACGAGAGAGGTAGGAATTATTTTTCCGAGGACATTTTTTATCTTTTTATTACTCTCGGATATTAGTAATGCTTGGAGTTGTTGTTTAAGTACTCCCAGATCAGTTTTTGGAAACAGATCAAGCATAATAGTAACTTCACCATATTTTAGAAGTTCTCCAACTTCTTTACTCATATTTAATACTGTGGGGCCACTAATACCGACGTGCGTAAACAGAATTTTACCTTTATGAACTTCTTGTTTTTGTTCATTTTGAAAGGTGGTGAGTTTAATATCTTTCAAGGTTACACCGGCTAATTTTTTTACCCACGAATCTTTAAGGGCGATAGGCACCAGTGAAAAATCATTTTTAATAATTGTGTGTCCGAGTTTTTTGAGCCACAAAAAACCCTCACCCGTAGAGCCTGTTTCCGGTCGGGAGGTGCCACCGGTAGCCACAATGCACGACGACGTTTCAATTTCCGTTTTGTCGTTCAAAAGAATTAGTATACTGTTATTTTTGGTTTTTAGTTCGGTTATTTTAGCATTTGTTTGTATTTGTACTCCTCCATTTTTCATGTATTGTAATAGAACATCCCATACTGATTTAGCAGAATTTGACGTTGGAAAAACTCGACCTTCAGCTTCTTCTTTGGTGGCCATACCACGCGAGTTAAAAAAATTAAGGGTATCTTCAATTCCAAATTGTGAAAATGCCGAAAAAAGGAATTTGTTACTTCCTTTATATTTAGCAAGCATGGCGCGTACTTCTTTATTGTTTGTTATATTGCAACGTCCACCACCGGTAATTAATAGTTTTTTTCCGAGCGTTGGATTTTTTTCGAGTAACAAAACTTTACGTCCGCGTTCTGCCGCTCGGCCGGCCGCCATCATTCCCGCCGGTCCGCCACCTATAACAACTACGTCCCAGTGTTTATTCTTGGCGTTAGTTTTCATAGCTTTCCTTAGGACACACTCAAGCTATCCACACTGATTTTATATTTACAAATTCTTTTATTCCATAATGAGAAAGTTCGCGTCCGTAACCAGATTTTTTAATTCCGCCAAAAGGTAAGCGAGGGTCTGATCGCTCAAATCCATTTATAAAAATAGCGCCACATTCAATTTTTGATGCCAGCTGTTTAGCTTTATTGATATCTTGGGTCCATAATGATGCGCCAAGACCATATTGGCTGTCGTTAGCAACGGCTATTGCCTCAGCTTCATTTTTAACTATTATAATTGGCGCCACCGGCCCAAAAACTTCCTCTTCGTATACAGGCATACCTTTAGTTACGTTACCAATGACAGTTGGTTCGTAAAAATATCCTTTTGTTCCAATACGTTTTCCTCCGGTTAAGATATTACCTCCTTTAGCTACAGTATCGGCGACTTGACGCTCAAGCGTTAATAACATTTGTTCGGTTGCTAATGGGCCAACGATTGTTTTTGGGTCTGACGGATCTCCCACGGTAAGAGCTTTAAAACCAGCAACAAAATGACTGGTGAATTCTTGAGCTACTTCACGAACAACAATAAATCTTTTAGCAGAAATACAACTTTGGCCAACATTACGTTGTAATCTTGCCTCAACTCCAATTTTTGCGCTTAGAGCCACGTCAGCATCAGCTAAAACAATAAACGGATCGCTTCCGCCAAGCTCTAAAACCGTTTTTTTAAGGGCATCGCCAGCAACAGAGGCGACACGACTACCGGCTTGCTCGCTACCAGTTAGGGTAACAGCCACAATTCGAGGGTCTGATATAATTTTCGCCACTTGCGAAGATCCTATAAGCAGTGTTTGAAAGACACCTTCGGGTGCTCCTGATTTATGAAATATTTCTTCAATAGCTAAAGCGCATTGCGGAACGTTTGAAGCATGTTTTAATAAAGCTACATTGCCAGCCATAATAGCTGGAGCGGCAAATCTAAACACTTGCCAATAGGGGAAATTCCACGGCATAACAGCGAGAATAATACCAAGTGGGTCAAAGCGCACATAACTCTCAGAAGCTTCAGTTTTTACTGTTTCAGCGGTTAAAAATTTTTCTGCATTATCGGCATAGTAATCGCACGTCATTGCGCATTTTTCAATTTCCGCTAAACCGGCGCCTACTGTTTTTCCCATTTCTAAGGTCATTAATTCGCCAAGATCAGCCGATTGCTCGCGTAAATTCTTAGCAACGTCACGCATTAATTGCGCTCGTTTTTCGAAAGTTGTTTCTCGCCAAGTTGTTGCCGCCAACGAAGCCTGCTTTATTTTTATTTCAATTTCGTCGTTGTTTAATTCTTCAAATTTTTGTAAAAGTTCCTCTGTTGCCGGATTAATTGATTGTATAGCCATAGTTGTTATAAGTTACAAGTTTTTTCCCGCAATTCTTCACCAAAAACTTTTGCATTTTCGGAGTAGTCAATAGGGCAGTCAATAAACTGTATGCCCGACTCATTAAAAGCCTTTTCAAGAGTAGGACGCAAAGATTCCGTTTCTGTTATACGGTATCCTTTGGCGCCAAAACTTTCGGCCAGTTTTATAAAATCAGGGTTAGTAAAGTTTAGGCCAAAATTTGGCAAGCCTAGCTCTTCTTGTTTCCATCGTATCATACCAAAACTATCGTCGCGCAAAAGTAAAACAACAAGATCAAGCCCTAGCCGTTTAGCAGTTTCGAGTTCGCCAACGCTCATCATAAATCCACCGTCACCGGCCACTACCACAACTTTGCGAGAAGGATTTAAAAGTTTAGCGGCTATTCCGGCCGACAGACCTGCGCCCATTGTCGCTAGCGCATTATCGAGTAAGACCGTGTTTTGTTCGAAGGCGGGGTAATTTCGGGCTATCCAGATTTTGAACATACCGTTGTCTAAAGATAGTATGCCGTCACGTGGCATTACAGCACGGAGGTCAGCCACTATTCTTTGAGGTTTAGGGGGAAACTCCGCGTCGGTTGTTTTGATTTTGATATGTTCTTGGAGAAAATTTCGGAGACGTTCAAAGTAGTCTAAATCCCAACTTGTTTGTGGTTTAATATCTTTGGTAATCGCTTTAACAGAAGCAGCGATGTCGCCAATGATTTCTAGGGTTGGAACATAGACGTCGTCGGTAGTGGCTTCAAAAAAGTTAACATGAATAACGGTATGCGTTTGCGTTGTCAAAATTACCGGCGGTTTTTCTGATATATCGTGTCCAACAACCAAAATTAGATCGGCATAGTGTAAAGCACAGTGTACGTAATCGTTGTCGGAAAGAGCCGCGGTGCCAAGATATTTGTCGCTACCTTCATCTTCAACGCCTTTACCCATTTGTGTTGTAACAAAAGGTATGCCAGTTTTTTCTATAAAAGCTCTGAGAGAATCGCGAACAAGTTTACGATTTGCCCCAGCCGCTAATAAAATTAGAGGGTGCTTGGCTTTTTCAATGGCGGATACTGCTTCGGACACAGCTTTAATATCCGGCGAAGGACGGCGCACCTTAATTGGTAAAAATGGTTTGGCCTCGGTTTCTTCATCGGCAATATCTTCCGGTAGCTCAAGATGCACCGCACCTGGTCGTTCCGATTCAGCTAATTTAATAGCTTCGTGTATTATTGCCGGAACACGCGCCGCGCTGGTAATAGTCGCGCTCATCTTGGTTATTGGTTTCATTAATTGCACGATGTCAATTAATTGGAACGCGCCTTGTTTGCTGGTTCGAACAGGTTTTTGTCCGGTAATTATAAGTAAAGGCATACCACCCAACTGCGCGTGAGCTACTCCAGTAACGGTATTGGTGGCGCCGGGGCCGAGCGTTGTTAAAGCCACGCCAACTTTACCGGTAAGCCTGCCAACAGTCGCGGCCATAAAAACGGCCGCTTGCTCGTGTCTAGTTACAATAAACGTGATGGACGAAGATCGTAACGCCTCAAGAAAGGCGAGATTTTCTTCGCCTGGTAGACCAAAAATATATTTTATTCTTTCAACCTCCAAGCATTTAACTAATAATTGCGCGGCATTCATAAGTATCTATTATGTTCAAAGTTTTAAAATATGGAGTAAATTTAGGTATGACTCTTAACTCTTTATATCAATATTGAGCTATCCTACAAAGAAAAACAAGCAGTACTAGTTAGGTTTATTTAGTTTAAGCAACTAATGCTTTTTGTTTCGAAATCTACAATAAGTGCTTCACCACGCTTTAGTTTAATCTTTGGAATATTCAAAAAATTAAAAATATTAACAGATATATATTCCGGCAATGTTTCGGTGTATTCTCTTGAAATAACAGCAATAACAGTATCATAAGATTCGCCGACAGTATTAAGAATTTTCATAGCCATAGTCGGATCGGGGAGTTGGTTGTTTTCTTCTGCCACGTAAAGCTCAGTGAAATTTTTTACAGAGGGCGCATTGAGAAACTTAGCGATAACTTCCGCACTTTCTGTGGCGCGCGGTACATTAGCTGAAACTACACAAAAAGTTTGTTTTTGAAGGTAATATTTCAGTCGTTCTGCGGTTGATAGCATCGACCTTTTATCTTCTTCACTAAGGTGTTGATCGTGCCATTCACCGTATCGTATCAGTATTAGTTTTTTCATATGAAATATTTTTTAACTATTCCTTTTGTGGCATTAATTTCCACTAAATCGCCGTCTTTAAATATAAGCGTTGCTTTGGCAGTACCAACAACGCATGGAATTTTAAGTTCTCGCGCCACAATAGCCACATGACAAATTAGACCACCAGTGTTTGTTACTATTGCTCCTGCTTTTTTATCGCCGAAAGTAAATCTGGGCTTGTGGCCTGAGAAACTAATATATCTCCTCGTTGCATCTTTGCCATACCCTTAGGAGTTTGGACTATTTTTCCCCCGAATTAGGGGATAAAGTTATTGATAAGGTTAAAAAAATTATTTAGCCTTCTTTTCTTTTTTTGGTTTCTTTTTATTTCTCTGTTGGGCGTTGTTGCCTTTGGCCATAGAGATGAACTTAGTGTTAATTAATGCAGTAATAATAGCACAACTGGAAAATTATTTAAGAAGATTTTTTATTTGTAGCTATTATTTTAAATATTGTGATAGGGAAGTTAACAGTTAGGTTATAAAATTTTATATAAATACATTGCACATTCTTTTTTGTCTGCTCAACTATTGCCTCATTAACTTCGAGGTGATTCCAACCAAGGTTCGTAACGTTCCATGCTGAAGTAAAATCGATATACTGTTTGCCTTTTTGATCCCATATTAAAGAACCTTCGGCTCGCGCCAAAGGAAGGTATTCGTATTTACCTTTGAAATCCCGATAGACAATACTGGAATCAATCATAAGAATATTTTAGCATATTCGAGGATTTTTGCTGACGAACTATTGCCTTTTTGGGTCTATTGAGGCAAGATAGTCCCGTCATTCTTTAATAATAAATTCAGACGGATGCTTAAATGGCCGATTTAATCGGCACTTTGGGCGTCCGTCTCGAATAGAGATAGTGACGAAGGGACGGAGGACAGAATTATTATGGCTACGAACAATGAGGGAGGAAACCCCATGCAGAAGCAGGAACAGAAGCCGGAGATCGACACCTCGATGGGCGAAAGGTTCCCGATAGTCGGAGGCGATGTTTTGGCCACCTTGGTGTTGGTGACCAGTCGCGGACGAGTGCTGGTAGGGACGTTTGGAAACGACTACCGGTATGTCCGAATTGAATGGATCGAAGAGCGCAAAAAGGAAGCAAAGCGCGCTCTCGGCGGTCTCAAGAAGCCGTGGGCGCCTGTCACGGGTCAGCCACTGGCTGTCGAGGCGTTGGTGGAGAAGTACGCCGCATCGCAAACGGTTCGTGTGGCCTATGCGGCGCTCAAAATCGAACGCGATCCTGATGCACGGTGGAACATAAACGCACCGGACTGGGCGTTTTCGGAGAAAACTGAAGAGGTAGTGATACCTGCCATCAGCTTCACGCTGGCAGTTCCGGCGGTGATCGAGCCGGATTTCAGTAGGCTTTTAAACAAAGGCAACAGAGTCCGAGAAAACCTTTCCGCTATGGAGAGCCAGATGCGTGAACTGGCTTTGAAGATCGCTCGTGCGAGACTGTTGAGCCGTGTGACGGAAGAACGAATCGGTAAGATGGTGAAAGCCAACGGTCAGGTTCGCGACGGCGCCTACGCTCTACGCGAGCTACATGCCTACGTTCCTGTCAACGGTGCTGGGCGAGTGGTCGCAATTGCGAGCTTGTCGGACGAAAGGCTGACAGAGATCGAAAAGTGGCTCGAGATCGTGCTTCCAACGGCCCCAGTTTTTCGTTGGAGCAACATGAAACGAGCTCAAGCTATCTGCGCCTGCGCAGATAGCGACCTCTTCGAGGCGCTCGCCGACTGCTTGTCGGATAAGGAAGCTCAGGATCTCGCGCGCATGCTGGGGTATCACATAACCCCCGCCGACGCACCAAAGGGGAAGTGGTGTCGAGTGATTGCTGAACATCGGTGACGACCGAATCGGAGGATAATACGTAAACCGGACCCGACCAGTAAGTCGGGTGATGGGGCACTTCTTGTGGTCCCCCATCTTAATTTATTTTTTTGAGTTGTTTTTCCGGATTAGAATTTGTGGTATAATTAAAACATAATTTAGCTTATTTTATAGGAAAAATTTTTATGAAAATCATCAAATCGTTGACGACCACAGTTGTTTCTGTTGTGGCTGTGGCGGTCATAGTTGTTCCTTCGGTAAGTTTGGCGGCAGATATTCGTGGGGGCCAGCAAACGACAGTTGGAAATAACGAAACCATAACTAATGATTTATATTTGGCAGGAGGTGGTGTAAACAATCTTGCAACCGTACAGGGTGATTTGGTTGCCGCGGGAGGTAACGTACTTATTGTTGGACCAGTTAGCCAATATGTAAACGCGGCCGGTGGAACAGTAATTGTGCAGAGCAATATCGGTGGCAGTGTTCGTGCGGTCGGAGGTAATATTTTAATTCAAAGCGTGGTTGGTGGCGATGTTATGGTAGCTGGCGGACAGATTCAGATTACTGGAGGTAAAATTGGACGTGATGTTATGGGGGCAGGAGGTTCAGTTCGAATTGATTCTCCTGTTCAAGGTAATGTTCGGTTTATTGGTGGCGAAGTTTATATAAATGCACCAGTAGCCGGCAATGTCGAAGTGGAGGCAGAAAAAGTTACCTTAGGTAGCAGTGCGGCTATTGCCGGTAATTTTTCCTATAAGTCTGCCAGAGAAGCGACCATAGAGTCAGGGGCGAAAATTTCCGGACAAACAAACTATCAACCTTTAGTAAAAAAGGAATTCAAAAAACAAACGCTTAAATTTTTTGCTGCCGCAGTAATGGCAAAATTTTTGATGATTCTATTGGGCGCAATGTTGTTCGGGTTATTTTTTAGAAAGTATATGACGAATTTAGTATCCAAGGCGTACAGTCAACCACTAATGGAATTGGGTAGGGGATTTATTGCGTTGATTATTCTACCCATTGTTTCAATATTGCTAATGGTTACAGTTATAGGAGCTCCATTGGGAATTCTCGGAGTTATTGGTTATGCGGGGTTGTTAATTTTTAGTTGCTTAATTGCGCCGATTTTAATCGGTTGTCTGGCATACAAATTAACAACTAAGTCAGATACGTATGAGGTGTCGTGGAAAACTATTTTATTGGGAGTAGTAATAAACTACTTGTTAGGGATGATCCCATTTATTGGTTGGTTTGTAGTATTTGGATTTTTCCTAATAACTTTAGGCACCATTGTTAAAATGAAGATGGAGCTTGCGCAAAACTGGCGTTAAATTTAGTTATTTAAAGTTCGACGGCAAGACACGTCGCTCGCGAGCGACGTGACAGGGGCGGTAGAAATATCAACCCGTCGCTTTGCTCCTTCAAACCCCTCGGTTTTAATCTATGGTAGCCCCGATGTAACGTCGGGACCGACCTTTTCCCAGGTTCGATTCCGCCTCTCTATATCAGAAAAATCCGTACACCAATCGGTGACGGATTTTTCTGGCAGGGGCGGTAGGAATCGAACCTACGACTTAGGTTTTGGAGACCCGCATGATACCACTTCACCACGCCCCCATATTGAATTTACTGCAATAATATAGTGCATTTGTTCATTTGGCAATACTAATAGCTTAATCATAAATTAGCGCAAACTCATTGTCTGAAGCATAAATTCACGGTAAACTATCTTAATTGTATATATAAAATAAGATATGTCTTTAGAACTTGTTGGTGTTGGTAACCATTTTAATCAGACTGGCCTTTCGAGCAAAGAAGCTGAGAATCGGCTAAAGCTTGAAGGTTATAACGAATTAACGGTTTCTAAAAAGCGTCATATTTTAAAACTGATTTTTGACATCGCCAAAGAGCCAATGATTTTTTTACTGATCGCGTGTGGTGTCGTTTATTTGTTTTTAGGAGATACTAGTGAAGCCGTACTGTTAATGGCTTCAATTGGAGTAATTTTTTTAATTACATTTTTTCAAGAACGTCGAACCGAAAAAGCGTTGGAAGCTTTACGCGATTTGTCGAGTCCGAGGGCGTTAGTAGTTAGAGACGGACAAACAAAAAGAATCGCCGGCCGTGATGTTGTGCGCGGAGACATTATTATTATTTCGGAAGGGGATCGCGTACCGGCAGATTCGGCGATAATTAATACCGACCATTTGGGGGTGGACGAGTCGTTGTTAACAGGAGAGTCGGTGCCGGTTGAAAAAATTGTTTGGGACGGTGAACAAAAAATTGAACGGCCCGGACAACAAAGCTCGTCGTTTATTTATTCAAGCACCCTTGTAACTTCGGGTCGGGCCGTGGCTGAAGTTTTGTCTATTGGTTCAAAAACAGAAGTCGGTCGTATTGGTAAGTCGTTAGTCAGTCTTCAGCCGGAACAAACTTTACTTCAAAAAGAAGTTAGCCTTGTGGTAAAAAGATTCGCAACTTGGAGTGGAATAATATGTGCGGTTGTAGTTTTGTCTTATGGGTTGTCGTCGCGTGGTTGGCTAGACGGTCTTTTGTCTGGTCTCGCTTTGGCTATTTCTCTTTTGCCCGAAGAATTTCCGGTTGTGCTTACCGTTTTTATGGCCATTGGCGCTTGGCGTTTGTCTCATCGTAATGTTTTAACTCGTCAAATGCCGGTTATTGAAACCTTGGGATCAGTAACTGTGCTGTGCGTAGACAAAACGGGAACCCTGACACAAAATCGAATGACAATATCCGCTCTGGCGGTAGATGGTTCAATATTAAATATAGAAAATAATAAACTAGAAGGTCTAGATGAGAAGTATCATAATTTAGTTGAATACGCGGTGCTTGCTAGCCATCGCGATCCCTTTGATCCAATGGAACAGGCGATTCGCGAATTTGGATTTAACACTTTGGCTCAAACAGAACATTGGCATGCTAATTGGGAGCTTAAAAAGCAGTATCCTTTATCTTCAAAACTTATGGCTATGTCTATGGTGTGGTCCAAAACATCAACAGATTATTTTGCCGTTGCCTGCAAAGGAGCGACCGAAGCCGTAATTGATCTTTGCCATCTCTCGTCAGAACGGTCTACCAAAATTCTTAACGAAGTTGAAGAATTAGCCAAACAAGGGATGAGAGTTTTGGCGGTGGCTCGTACTAAAGTATTGCCCGACCAAATAGTTGAAAGCCAACATGATTTAGATTTTGAATTTCTTGGCTTGCTGGCTTTCAAAGATCCAATACGCCTTGAAGTACGTTCGGCCTTACAAGAATGTTACGGTGCCGGTATACGCACAATTATGATCACCGGCGATTATCCAAGTACGGCTAAAGTTATTGCCAGCGATATCGGTTTAAAATCATTTAACGGAATTATAACTGGCGAAGAATTAGACATTATGACCGACGAAGAATTAACAAAAAAAATTAAAGAAGTATCAATTTTTGCTCGAGTAGTTCCGGAACAAAAACTGCGAATCGTGCAAGCGCTTAAGGCCAACGACGAAATTGTTGTTATGACGGGTGACGGAGTTAATGATGCTCCGTCGCTTAAGGCCGCCCACGTTGGTGTGGCTATGGGTGAGCGCGGTACGGACGTGGCGCGTGAAGCGGCGGCGATAGTTCTTTTAGACGACAATTTTACCTCAATCGTTAATGCTATAAAACAAGGACGAACAATTTTTGATAACCTCTTGAGGGCGATGTCGTATGTTATCGCTATGCATATACCAATTGCCGGACTCGCGCTTCTGCCGGTACTAACGGGTTTTCCGCTTATATTAACGCCGGTATTAATTGTTTTTATTGAGCTCGTTATTGATCCTACTTGTTCAATTGTTTTTGAAGCCGAATCTTCGGCGCCAAACATTATGTTGCGTCAGCCTCGTAAGTTAAAAGAAAAGTTATTTAGTCGTCGTGTCGTAACTATGAGTATTTTACAGGGTGTAGTTATATTAGCTATTTGTGTCTTTGTTTATTTATTGTTTGCTTGGTTCGGCCGAGGCGTGGAGTACGCCCGAACAGCAACATTTGTAACGTTAATAGTTTCAAACATATCAATTATTATCGCCACTCGTAGACAAAAAAATATAGATGTCCGAAATTATTTATCAAACAATAAAACATTATTGTGGTTGATAGCCGGTATTGCTATTTCTCTTTTGTCTGTAGTATATGTTCCTATTTTGCAAACAACATTTGGCTTTATGTCGCTTCAATTAATTGAAGTTCTATTTAGTTTATTGGCGGGTGTTATGTCGTGGTTTTTTATGAAGATTTTGGCAAAAGTTTATATGCCTAGATCGGAATCATTTTAAGGCGTAATAAATGCAGATTTTGTTTGTATAATTGGTAAATTTGTGCTAAAGTGTAAATTAAGAAAAATCCAAAAAATGGATTAATTTTTGGATACTAGCGGTGGTAGACGAACTGTTATTTTTTATTTTAAGTATTAACTATCTAAAGAATATGAAAAAATTTTTTAAAAAACCAATTGTAATTATTGTTATTGTTCTGGCGCTTGGCGGAGTTGGGTGGTATGCGTATTCACAACGTTCACAACCAGTTCAATATGAATTTGTTACCGTCAAGAAAGACAAGCTTGTTCAAGAAGTTGATGTTACCGGTCGCGTTAGTGCTGCGGAGTCAGTCGACCTAGCGTTTGAGCAAGGCGGTCGCATTTCTTTTTTAAATATCAAAGTCGGGGATAAGGTTGAGAAAAATTCAGACCTTGCGCGATTAGATAGCGCAGAGTTGAGCGCTTCTTTGGCTAAAGCATCGGCCGCTTTAGATATGGAAAAAGTACGACTTTCGGAACTGCAAAAAGGGCCGAGAGCTGAAGAAATTAGTATTTCGGAAAATAAAGTTAGCCAAGCCAAGCAAACGGTTATTGATGCCGAAACAAATCTTAAAAATGTTAAGTCTTCATCCGAGACAAGTCTTACTAATGTTTATGCCGATACGGTAGATGTTATAAATGACGCCTATAGTAAATCAGATGATGCAGTTAATAAGCAAATTGAAGGCGTTTTTACCGGCACATTAACCGTTTCACCTCAATTAAGTTACATAACATCAAATTCTCAAGCTGAATATGACAGCGAAACAGGTATGGTAAATTCACAAAATGCGCTTGTTGATTTAACGAATATTCTTAGCCGAAATTTGAACGAAGGATTTGAGTACGATAAAGCGTTATCCGAAACAAAAACTAAATTAATTTTGATACGAGATTTTTTGAATCGAATTGGCGACACCCTAAATGTTTCTAACAGTCTCAGCGCTTCTGCTCTATCAACATATCGTACAAGTCTTAATACGGCGAGAACAAACATTAACACCGCTCTAACCAATATTAACACGCAAGAGCAAGCAATATTAACGCAAAAACAGTCCAATACAACAAGCTTGTCTTCGGCCGAAACGAGTGTTAATGACGCCAAGCAAGCATTAACAATTGCCGAGAATCAATTAGCCTTATTAAAGGCCGGTTCAACCAGCGATGAAATTGCTTCTCAGCAGACAAAAATTAAACAAGCCGAAGCCGGTGTGGCCGGTATTTTGGCGCAATTGAGTAATATGGTTTTGCGTGCGCCTATTTCTGGTGTTATTACTGAAGTTAATATTAAACGAGGTGAAATTGTCGGTATGAACACAAAAGCAGTATCGCTAATTTCAGAATCGGAGTTTGAAATTAAGGCTGATGTTCCGGAGGCTGACATTGCCAAAGTTTCCGTGGGGGATGTCGCCAGTGTTACCTTAGATGCCTATGGGGAGGATACTTATTTTAATGCGTCTGTTGTTTCTATTGATCCCGCCGAAACAATAATTGAAGGCGTACCCAACTATCAAGTTACGCTTCAGTTTAATGAACAGGACGCCAGAATAAAATCAGGCATGACGGCTAATGTCACTATGAGAACAGAAGAAAAAGATAGTGTTATTGCTATTCCACAAAGAGCCATAACCGTAAGGGATAACGATAAAATAGTTAGTATACTTGAAGGAGAAATCGCTAAAGAGGTGGTTGTAAAAACAGGCGTTAGAGATTCGTTTGGTAATATTGAAATAATAGAAGGGTTATCTGAAGGACAAAAAGTAATTACTTCAATTAAATAAAATGTCGCTTATTGAAGTAAAAAAAATCACCAAGATTTATCGTCTTGATGACGTAGAAACAATTGGTTTAGAAGAAGCTAGTTTTAACATTGAAACGGGTGAATTTGTGGCTATTATGGGGCCATCAGGTTCGGGAAAGTCCACTTTAATGCATATTTTGGGATTACTTGATAGAGCAACAAGTGGTCAATATTTATTTGATGGCGAAGACGTGAGTATATTATCGGATAAACATTTGGCTCTATTAAGGAACGAAAAAATCGGTTTTGTTTTTCAAACGTTTAATTTGCTAGCGCGAACAACGGTTATAGATAATGTTAAATTACCCTTAACTTACGCTCGTAAAAAATACGACCAAGATACCAAAGCGAAAGAAGTTTTAGCTAGCGTTGGTTTATCGCATCGGTTAAATTATTATACAAATAAAATTTCTGGTGGCGAAAGACAGCGCGTGGCTATTGCCAGAGCTTTAATAAACAATCCGTCGGTAATTTTTGCCGACGAACCAACCGGCAATCTTGATTCTAAATCAGGTGTACAAATAATGGCAATTTTACAAAAGCTCAACGAAACCGGAGCAACCATAATTGTGGTGACTCACGAAGAAGATATTGCTGAACATGCTCAGAGGGTTATTCGGATTAAAGATGGTAAAATTGTTAGTGATGAAAAAGTGGTAAATAGACGAATCGCCAGTCGAGAAGTCTAACTAAAAATGTGTTTAAAACCATAATACAGTCAGTAAAGTCTTCGTTTACTGCCCTCCTTTCCAATAAGGTAAGGAGTTTTTTAACTATGCTCGGTATTATTATTGGCGTCGCATCTGTTATTATTATTATGGCGGTGGGTGCCGGCGCGCAAAATATGATTTTGTCTCAGATTAAAAGTTTGGGTACAAATTTGGTTGGTGTAATACCCGGACACTCCGAAGAAGATAGTCCTTTTTCGGCTATGATGGGTTTTTCTGTAACAACATTAACGTACAACGACGCCATGGCGTTAAGAGAAAAAAGAAATGTTCCTCACCTAGTTGATGTTGTTGGCTACAGCAAAGGAGTTGGTACGGCTATTTGGCGATCAAATTCTTACGATACTAATTTGAGCGGAACTACGGTTGGATATTTAGTTGTTGAAGGCGGTGAAGTTGAGCAAGGCAGATTTTTTACCGAAGAAGAGGAAAGAAATTTATCGCGGATAGTTGTTTTAGGAAGCACTGTAAAAAATGAACTTTTTGGCAATTCCGATGCGGTTGGACAGAAGATAAAAATTCGAAAGCAAACCTTTCAAGTGATTGGCGTAATGAAAGAAAGGGGACTTGTTGCTATGCAAGATTATGATGATCAGATTTTTTTACCAATAAGTACGATGCAGAAATTAACGGGTGTCAACAATATTGGTTTAATTAGGGCTAAAGTTGATTCGGAAGAAAATACAGACGAAACCATGAACGACATTATGGTTACTTTAAGAGAAAGGCATAACATTTCAGATCCGAGCGGGCGTAACGACGACTTTACGGTTCGAAGCGCTGTTCAGGCGTTAGATATGATAACAAGCATAACAAATGCTTTGAAATATTTTTTGGCGGCTATGGCGGCTTTATCTTTAATTGTCGGGGGCATAGGTATTATGAATATTATGTTGATAGCGGTAACCGAACGTACGCGTGAAATAGGTTTAAGAAAAGCAATAGGTGCGGACAATTTTCATATTATGACTCAATTTTTGGCGGAAGCAACTTTTATTACAGTTATTGGCGGAGTAGTGGGAATATTTTTCGGCGCCTTAATATCTTTTTTAATTGCATTCGGGATGAAATATATGAACTATGACTGGGTTTTTGAAATCTCACCTTTGTCGATTATTTTAGCGGTTGGGGTGTCTGTAATTGTAGGTTTAATCTTTGGTTTATATCCGGCCAGAAAAGCAAGCTTATTAAATCCTATTGAAGCATTGAGATACGAATAGTATGCGTATATTTTCCACCTTTAAAATTGCTTTAAAATCTTTAACTTCTAATAAAACTAGAACCGGTTTGGCTATTTTGGGGGTTACCATTGGAATGGCTAGTGTGATTATTGTTTTTTCGGCGGGTAATGGAATTGATAGTTTGATTTTGGGACAAGTTGAATCTTTTGGAGCTGATACCATACAGGTGGAGATTAAAGTTCCTTCAACAAAAAAAGGTTACGCCAGCGAACAGCAAAGTGCGGCAAATTTAGCCCAAGGTGTACAAATAACTACTTTAACTTTGGATGACATTGATGAATTATCCAAGTTAACCAATGTGCGGAACGGTTATGGGGCAATTATGAGTCAAGAACCATTTGTTTATACAGAAGAAATGCGTCGTTTTGTGGTCTTGGCAACAAGCGCTAGTTATATTGATATTGATACGGCTGAAATTGGCGAAGGACGTTTTTTTACCGATGCAGAAGATCGGTCGTTATCAAGGGTGGTTGTGTTAGGATCAAAAGTTAAAGAAAAATTATTTGGAGATAATGACCCCATAGGTAAGTCGATAAAAATAAGACAAACAAGATTTAGAGTTATTGGCGTTATGAAAGAACGGGGAGCGGTTATGTCTGTTGATTTTGACGACTTTGCTTATGTGCCAGTTAGAACAATGCAAAAAATAATAATGGGTACCGACTATATTCAATCTAGTTTGTTTAAAATAAGAGATATTTCGATCATCGAACAAACTGCCGAGGATATGAGGTTTATTTTAAGAGAAAATCATGATATTCCTCCGCCAACGGAAAAACAGGAAGACTGGAGCGATACGGGGAAAGACGATTTTCGGGTAATGCCAATGACAGAAATAATGGAAGTTTGGGGAAGTATGACTAAAGCTTTAACGGCTCTTCTTTTGGCAATTGTTGCCGTATCAGTTATTGTGGGCGGGGTGGGTATAATGAATGTAATGTACGTCATTATTAATGAAAGAACCTCCGAAATAGGGCTTAGGAAAGCTCTAGGCGCTACATATTTTGATATTATTTCTCAATTTCTTATCGAATCGGTGTTGATTACTACAATGGGCGGTTTAGTGGGTGTTATTTTTGGCGTGTTTGTTTCTTATCTTATTTCAATTGGCGCGCAATCATCGGGTCTTGACTGGAAATTTGGTGTTCCGTTAAAAGCTTTTTTGACAGCATTCTTTTTTTCTTTATTTTTTGGCGTTGTTTTTGGAGCGTATCCGGCCAGACGAGCGGCGCGAATGGATCCATCGGAAGCGTTAAGAGCGGAATAGTTTATTTACGAATAGTATTTAGGGTGTTAGGATGTTTAAATAAGTATAGAATTTGTTGTTAATTAAGTTTGTATAAATAATGTCATCAGAAGTTCCCTTTAATCCAAATTATATTCATCACCGAGCGAGCAAGTTTATTTCTTCTATAAGAGAAATAGTTTTTGGCGTAGAAGACGGTATGGTTTCGACTCTGGGAGCGGTTACCGGTATTGCGGTTGGCAGTCAGGACTATTTTACTGTTATGTTGTCGGGTTTTGTTATTATTTCCGTTGAATCTATTTCTATGGGTATTGGTTCATTTTTATCGAGCCGTTCCGAAAGGCAAATAATAGAAAGAAAACTTTTTGAAGAAACCGCAGAAATTAAAAATTTTCCAAAAGAAGAATCGGTTGAACTTTATGAAATTTATACTAAAGAAGGTTGGCCAGCAGAAACAGCTCGACTGATGGTTGATGCGGCTTCAGCAAATAATAAGTTAATGTTAAACGAGATGGCTTATCGAGAATTAGGGGTTATCCCCAAAGAAGACGGTAGTTCTATGCGCGATGGATTATTTATGTTCATTTCGTATGTGATCGGCGGATTTATTCCCTTAGCGGCTTATTTCTTTTTTCCAATATATCCGGCCGTTTATCTATCAATTTTTATAACTTTAATTGGATTATTCATTCTTGGTTCGGCTACGAGTAAATATACAAAACAAAATTTATTAAAATCTGGTTTTTATATGCTTCTTTTAGGAAGTATCGCGCTTGGCGCCGGATACGGAATAGGATTGCTGGCGAGAATATTCGGAGTTTAAAAATTTTGAGGCCCGCCGCGGTTGCAATGCGGCGGGCCTGTTCGCGTCTCCTCGGGGAGACGGATTCTAGTGGAGGGTTCTCACCCTCCGGTTGGTAGCCACCAACACGTTTCCATTGGGCGACACGTAGCGTCGCTTCTTGATTCTTGTGTTGGGCGAAAATTCGCATCGCCATTGGCCACCGACGCGAACCGCGCTGAAGACGAGTCGTTGCCGGAAAAGGCTTGTGTGGACTTGTTGCCACAGTTTTCCGATACGTACGGCGACGAAAACGACTCTCTGACAATTTCTCTCCAACTTTTTCACTCCGACCTCCACGTCCTCCGCCACAACCCTTGATTAGGTATTTGGAGAACCAAGTAAGATATATTGTAAACGAGAAAAAGTCAAGCGCAAGTGGGTATTAAATATTTCTTATATACTAAGTTAATCCGGCCATATGGCCGGACTTTAGTTTGTAATTTTAAAATCTAGATGTCCTCATTTTTTTATTTCTTAAGCTTGTTCGATTGCTATCGAACATTTAGCTTGCCTACTTTCTTGCTTGTCCAAG
>Ga0172375_10002392_pt1 | contig 29229 bp, 29 predicted proteins | sample LakKiv1m_FD_114537 | JGI IMG/M metagenome (GOLD analysis project Ga0172375, IMG submission 114537) | Freshwater microbial communities from Kabuno Bay, South-Kivu, Congo - kab_092012_11.1m | ecosystem: Environmental > Aquatic > Freshwater > Lake | place: Democratic Republic of the Congo... | reverse complement strand
GACGACGGAGCCGGAGCTTGACAGGTTCGGCAGCACGCGAGGACGGCAGGGGCGCTTGTCGGCGGATGTGGTGAGGCGGGAAATTGTCTACGACTTCCTGCGCGCCGAACTGGCCGTGGGGGCGGGGCCGGCGAGGCCGGGGGGCGGGGCCGTGGACAGCGGTCGGCTGGCGTGGTTTGGCTTTACGGAGTTTCCGCTGGGGTCCCCGCTGACGATGGGCCCCAAAACCCGGGACGAGGCGCGGCTGATTGCGGTCGGCGATGAAGGAGAATCCCTGGCCATGGCGGTGCGAAATCCCCGCGTGGCCGCCCTGCACGTGACCCGGCAGAACGTGCGCGTGAACGAGCCGTGAGAAGAGCGCGGCAGGTGGAAAGAAGGAGACATCATGGACAAGAAGGCCATTGTGGAAGTCCATTGTTTGTGTAAGCGGTTTGGAAATGTGCGGGCGCTGGACGCCCTGTCGATGACCGTGTTCGAGAGCGACATCTACGGCTTTATCGGGCCGAATGGAGCGGGCAAGACCACGACGTTCTCGATCCTGGCCACGATTCTGAAGCCGGACGCTGGAACCGTGAAGATTGCGGGGATCGACATTCGCCGCGGCGATCAGATTCGGCCGATTATCGGTTATATGCCCGACACGTTCGGCGTGTACGAGGACATGACGGTCTACCAGTACCTGGATTTCTTCGGCGCCGCCTATTACATCCCGGCGGCAAAGCGGAAAGGTCTGATCACGGATATCCTGGAGCTGACGGACCTGACGTTCAAGAAGGACGCCATGGTCCGGGCGCTGTCCCGCGGAATGCAGCAGCGGCTGGGCGTGGCGCGGGTGCTGATCCACGATCCCAAGGTGTTGATTCTCGACGAGCCGGCCTCGGGACTGGATCCGCGGGCGCGGGTGGAACTGAGGGAACTCCTGAAGGAGCTGTCGGGCATGGGAAAGACCGTCCTCATTTCCTCGCATATCCTCTCGGAATTGTCGGAGATCTGCAATCGGGTGGGCATCGTGGAACAGGGAAAGATCGTCTTCGAGGGAACACAGCCGGAGCTGGCCGAACGGATGATTGCCTATTCGACCATCGTGGTCGAAACGGAGCCGGAGGATGTCGAGAAAGCGCTCCAGCTCCTTCAGGGGGCGGCGTTCGCCAAGGACGTGACGCGAACGGAGAACCGGTTGCTTCTGCGGCTCAACGAAGGGTTTTCGGATCTGTCGTCGATTCCCGCTTTCCTGGTCGGGAACGGATGCCGTATCCGGAAGTTCAGCGCGGAAGAGACCTCCCTGGAAAATGCCTTCATGGTGTTGACCAAGGGAAAATTGGCATGACGCAGGGACGAATCGCATGAGTCTATTGAGTCCAGTCTACTTCAAGGAGCTGGGGCAGGTGGCCGTCAGCCGGAAACCCGTGGTCATGAAGTCGATCCTGGCGGGGGTTCTGCTCGTGGCCACCCTGATCGCTCTCTGGTCGTTCTCCGGGGATGACACCAACATGTCGTCCGGCAGATTCGGGCAGAGCCTCTTCATGACGATCGTTTTCATCGAATTGAGCGCCATGGCCCTGTTTACACCGGTGGTGACGGCCGGAATGGTCTGCGGCGAGCGCGAGGCCAACACCCTGGGGTTGCTCTTCCTGACGCGATTGAAAGCGTGGAATATCGTACAGGACAAGGGGCTGTCCCGGATCACGCTCATGCTGGTGCTGTGTGCCGTGACCTTGCCGTTCATGTTTACGGCGCTGCTCTTCGGCGGCGTGGATCCCCAACAGATCGTGGCTGCGGCGGGTAACATTCTTGCCGTGATTCTCCTCTGCGGCGGCCTCAGCTTGCTGTTCTCGACCGTGGCGAGACGGTACGGGGCGGCCCTGGCCATGTCATTCAGCGCCGTTTTCATCTATCTGGTCGTTGTGCCCGTGTTCCTCGTGATCGCCGCGGAAACCTTTCATTGGTCGGATAGCGGGTTGTGGGTGGTGGCGGCGATTAATCCCTTCGTTTCGACGGGCGTCAGTCTGAGCCCGTATACGGCGAGGAGCAATCCCGGGTTGGTGTATACGTGGAGCAGCAATCTACTGGTTGGCGTTGTCGTGTATGTCTCCGCGGTAGGGATTGCCTCGCGGCTGCTCAAGCGATCGGCGTTTCCGGAGACGGGGGCCGGGTCGGCCGCCGGCGGCAGGGGGACCGGCAAGGCCTTCTGGAAACGAACGTTCCCGTTGCATCCCGCCAAGTGGGCGCATCGCGGGGCGGAGATCGGCTCGAATCCCGTCATCTGGAAAGAGTCGAACCTGCTGAGCGACAACTTGAAGATGGTTCTGTTCCGCATCTCGGATCTCCTGTTCACCATCTACCTTATCCTCATGGTCTGTGCGTTCGCCGACGCGGCCCTGGGGCAGGAAGAAATGCATCTCGTTGGCCATGCCGCGGCGTTTGTGATCTGTTCGGTATTCACGGCGATCGTAGCGGCGTGCTCGTTCGCGCGCGAGCGGGAGGCGGGCACCTTTGACGTTCTGCTGGCGACGCGGTTGAGCGGCTCCGATATCGTCTTCGGGACGTTCGTGGGGGTGTGCCGGTCGGTCATCCCGTTCGCCGCCATCTTGCTGTGGATCCTGCTCATCGGTGTCGCGGCCACGTCTCCGTCGTGGAATCCTCTGTTTTGCGTGGCGATCGTTATCGCCGTCGTCGGGTACATCGTGCCGCCGTTCATGCGCACATTCGGGGTGACGACCGGTCGCGGCCCGCGCCTCTTTCAGACAGGGCTTTTCATAAGCGGTCTGCTGCTCGCGACGTATGCCAGCACGGCAACGCTTGGCAGCAAGATCGGAATCGGGCTGCCGTTGGTGAACATCGCGGTGTACTTCGGGTTCATCATCGTGGTCGGCATGTATATGTCGCTGGTCTGCAAGACGACAGCCAAGGCCATTGGCTGTACGCTGGGCATTTTGCTGGTCCTGTCACTGGGAATTCCTCTGCTGGGGTTGATCGCCACTGAAGCCATGCGCAGCTGGCACATCGGCGAGTTTGTGATCGCCTGCAGCCCGGACTACTGGGTCGCTGTGGCGCCGACCAGCCAGCCGTTTGGCAATGACTTCGGCGGCGCTGCCGGGTATGTGGCGGTGACGGCGGCGTACGGGGGAGTGGCCTTTAGCCTGCTCGTCGCCATGACGAACTTGTTCGACCAACATGTCGGGAGGCAGAACGGCGGAACGGCGACTCTCCGACACCCTGAAGGACGTCCGGAGCAATCCACATCGGGGTGATGCGGCGGGCACGTGTCGGCAATGCGCATTTGACAAGCTCCAGCCTTTTCCCTACGTTTCAGGGCCAATCGCGGGCCGCTAGCTCAGTTGGCAGAGCAGCACACTTTTAATGTGCGGGTCGCCGGTTCGATTCCGGCGCGGCTCACCAGTCTTCGTTCGGCACGCCCGCCGTAGCTTCACGCGAAGGCGGGAGCGCAGCCGCCTTCGCCAAGGCTGCGGCGAGCCAAGGCGACGAACGAAGACTGCCGCGTCGTAGTTGTCGAGTCCGCGAGACAACGAAGACGGGTCCGACAAGTCCCGCTCCGAACTACGACTCGGCGCGGTTCCTCCGTTGGTTTTCCTTTTCAATGCCCGGCGGTTACGGCAGACTCCTGTCACGATGACGACGGGGTGGCTGAGAATCAGGGCGGTGGGGGAGTCGATCCTCGCGGGGTTTGCGTGGATCACCGTGCCGCTTCTCCCGCGCGCCGGCGTGGTCGGGCTGGCCCACTTTCTCGGCAACGTGGGATTCTGCCTCGCTCGCCGCGACCGCAAGGTGGCGCTGGCTAACCTTGACGTGGCGTATGGAGACGCCCTCTCGACGGAGGAGAAGAAACGCATTGCCCGCGGCGCCTTCCGGACTTTTGCCCTCGTTCTGCTCGATCTGTTCTGGTTCGGCTGGCGCACCCATCGGCGGGTAGGCGCGCATGTCTCGTTCGATCCCTCGTTTGATCACTACTTCAAGACGGCGCCGCTGGTGGCGGTGACCGCGCACCTGGGAAACTGGGAAGTCATGGGCCTGGCGACCGCCCGGCATGGCGAACCGCCGTTCAGCGTTGCCGCGCCGCTGGATAACCGGTTCGTGGACCGCATGTTGAACCGTCTGCGGAGGGGGACGGGGCAGGAGATCGCCGAGCAGACGGGCGCCGTGAGGACCCTTCTGAAGGCGCTTAAGAGAGGCGCGAGAGCGGCGTTGCTCCTGGACCAGAACACATTGCCGCAGGATGGCGGGGTGTTCGTTACCCTCTTTGGCCGGTCCGTGCCGATGGCGAAAACGGCCGCCGGACTTGCTTCGCACAGCGGGGCACCCATCGTGTTCGTCTACTGCGTGGCGGATGAAACGGGCCACTACCGGGCCTACGGCCGGCCGCCGCTTCAGGCCGGCGAGAAGCGCGGGGAGGAACGCGAGGTGACGCAAGAGATTGCCCGACTACTGGAGGATGCCGTAAAGACACACCCCGACCAGTGGCTTTGGATGTACAAACGGTGGAAGTATATTCCGGAGGGCGAGTCGTCGGAGAAATATCCGTTCTACGCCCGGCGGCTCAAGACAGAACAGGCAGGAGAACCAGAATGAAGATCGGTATCATCGGTGGCAGCGGTTTGTACAACATCGAGGGAATCCAGGATGTGAAATATCGTAAGCTGAAGACGCCATTCGGCCCGCCGTCGGACGCCTACGTGCAGGGCACGCTCGGCGGCCGAGAAGTCTTCTTCCTGCCGCGCCACGCCCGTGGCCATCGCATCTTGCCCGCCGAAATCAACCATCGCGCGAACATCTGCGGTTTCAAGATGCTCGGAGCGGAATGCGTCGTCTCGATCAGCGCCGTGGGGAGCCTCAAGCAGGAACTCCGTCCACGCGACATCGTGCTCCCGGATCAGTACTTCGACCGCACCAAGAGATCGCTGGAGCATACGTTCTTCGGCAAGGGGATTGTGGCCCATGTCTCGTTTGGGGAACCGACATGTCCCGAACTGCGAAGTACCATTGCCCGCGTGGCAAAGAAGGTCATCGCCCGCCAAGCCGAGGGTCAGGACCGGACGGTGACGGAGAAGGGGACCTACGTGAATATGGAGGGTCCCGCGTTCTCGACCAAGGCCGAATCGAACACCTACCGCAAGATGGACTTCGACATCATTGGCATGACCAGCCTGGGCGAGGCGAAGCTGTGCCGCGAAGCCGAGATCTGTTACCAGGCGATCGCATTCGTGACGGACTACGACTGCTGGCACGAGTCGGAGGAATCGGTGACCATCGACATGATTATCGGTCACCTGATGGCCAATACGGCGCTGGCGAAGGAGATTCTCAGGGAGCTGGTGACCGTTCTGCCGGCCAAGCGCAAGTGCCTCTGCGCTCACGCCTTGCAGAATGCCATCATGACGGATCGCAAACTGATACCTGCCGGAATCAAGAGGACTCTCAAGCCGATCGTCGGAAAGTATCTGTAGCCATGGAACTGGCCGCCGTCATACCCACCGTGCTGGACCTGGTCTTTCCGCGCGAGTGCGTGGGATGCGGGGCCCCGGCCGGCCGGGATGCGCGGCATTTCTGCTGGAATTGCCTGGCGCAGCTGGAATTCATTACCGATCGGTTCTGCTCATTGTGCGGGGACCCAGTCGACGGCATGGTCGAGAACGTGTTCACCTGCGCCGCCTGCCACGACCGCAAGCCGCACTTCGACATGGCGCGTTCCGCGGCCCGCTACCGCGGCCATCTTCGGGAGGCCCTGCACGCGTTCAAATACGGTCACGACACTCACCTCGGCGTCGATTTTGTCCCGCTGCTGGCCGGGTGTGTAAAGGCCACCTGGACCGAGAGCGTGTTCGATGCCGTCACGTACGTGCCGCTGTACCCGCGCAAAGAGCGGGAGCGTACCTACAACCAGGCGGCATTGCTGGCCAGCGGACTGGCCGGTGCGCTCGATGTGCCGCTCCTTGGCGACTGTCTGCGTCGCGTGCGCGCCACCGCCACCCAGACGAACCTGTCCGCCGCCCAGCGGCGCAAGAACATCCATGGCGCGTTCGTGGCAGAGAAGGAGCGCTGGATTGAAGGCCGGGCGCTGCTCCTGGTCGACGACGTCATGACCACCGGCGCGACGGTTGACGAGTGCGCGAAAGTGCTGAAGAAGGCCGGGGCATCGAAGGTGTTTGTGGTTACCGTGGCAAGGGGATAGGAACGAAAGCGGAGAGCGGAAAGCGGAGAGGGCAGGTGAAGGCGAAGGACGAACTTCAGAAGGCGCTGGCGCGGCTGTACAAGCGGCAGAACTTTGGCATCAAGATGGGCCTTGATATCGAGCAGGCGCTTCTTGAGAAGCTCGGCAATCCTGAGCAGGCGTTTGCGGCGATCCATGTGGCCGGGACCAACGGCAAGGGATCCGTCTGCGCGATCCTGGATTCCATCCTCAGAGCGGCGGGGCTGAAGGTGGGCCTCTACACATCGCCACACCTGGTTCGATTCAACGAGCGGATCACCGTCAACGGCATCGAGGTGACCGATGCCGAATTGTGGACCCTCTTCGAGAAGGTGGAACCGATTGTGGCCGAGGTCGCGCAGATCGCAGGGCGCGAGCCGACATTCTTTGAGTGCACGACGGCCATGGCATTCGAGCATTTCCGTCAGAAAGGCATCCAGATGGCGGTCTTGGAGACCGGGTTGGGCGGCCGGCTGGATGCCACTAACGTGGTGACGCCGGTTCTCTCGGTCATCACGCCAATAAGCCTCGAACACACGAAGTATCTGGGACCGGACATCGAGTCCATCGCCGGAGAGAAGTGCGGAATCATCAAGCCGGGCCGGCCCGTCGTGGCCGCTGGAATGGTGGAAGAAGCCTTGGGCGTGATCCGGAACGTGGCTCGTGAGCGGGGATGTGCGTTGGTCGAAGCGGCTGGGGCGGTCAATGTCCGGTTGATCTCGGCGGACCTGAAAGGACAGAAAGTGCACGTGGAGAGCGGCAATGCGTCCTACGGCGCCCTGAACCTGCCGCTCCTCGGCACGCATCAGCTGGGTAATCTGGCGACCGCGGTAGCCGCGATCGAGGCGCTGAATGACGCCGCCGGACTCGGCATAGCGGAAGCACCGGTCAAGAAGGGCGTGGCGGCAACGAAGTGGCCGGGAAGATTCCAGGTTCTCCAGGAGGATCCGCCCATGATTCTCGATGGCGCGCACAATCCCGGCGGCGCTGTGGCTCTGACGGACACCTTGAAGCAGGTATTCAAGAACAAGCCGGTCGCGTTGGTGTTCGGGATGTGCGACGACAAAGACATCGGCAATTATCTGAAGCCTTTCGGGAGGGTGGTGAAGCGAATGTGGGCGGTGCCGCTCAAGACGGAGCGCAGCCTGCCGGTGGAACGAGTATCTGCGGCGGGCAAGGCAATGGGATGGCCGGTGGTCGAGTCGACCGTTCGGGAGGCGATGACGGAGTCCCTTGTGTGGGCGAAGCAGAACGGCGGGGTGGTGTGCATGGCGGGCTCGCTGTTTCTGGTCGGCGAAGTGCTGGAATTGGAGGTCCGAAAATCATGAGCAAGCACATTGAAATCATTGCACGCGGGGTTTGTGTGAAGCGGGGGAAGATCCTGCTATGCCACACCAAAGGCGCTTGGAACACATTTCTGCCGGGCGGGCATGTGGAATTCAAGGAAGAGGCCGCAGACAGCCTGGAACGGGAGATTCGCGAGGAGATGGGGCGGAAGGCAAAGACCGGTCGGTTCCTGGGGGGCGCAGAGCACACGTTCAAACAGAAGGGCAGGCGGCATTGCGAGATCAACCTGGTGTTTGAGGTCGGCATCCCGAGGCTTTCGCCGCCGCGCGCGCCGCGCTCACGAGAGGACTACATTGAGTTTCTCTGGGCACCGCTATCGCAGCTTCGCCGGCACAAGCTGGAACCGGCCGTGCTGTGTGCGTCGATTCCGCAATGGCTCAAGGCCGCGAAGGGGACCGCGCGGTGGGCCAGCTCACCCAGGTGATGAACCTGCTTGAAACGCGGCCGCGTTTCGTGGAGTATGCCACCGTTTTCTTGCCTTTCAGCCGGGGTGGCGAAATGGCAGACGCACCAGACTCAAAATCTGGAGCCCGCAAGGGCGTGGGGGTTCAAGTCCCTTCCCCGGCACCATGAACCAGAGCCGCGTTCGCTTCGCTCGCGCGCCACGGTTCATGGCAAGCCGTCGCGGGTCGATCTGCCCGACTTGACTCATGGAAACGACAGCGGCTCTGGTTCATGAGCCCTGTACCGTGATTCCGAGCAACGCGAGGAATCTCTGGTGCAGGGCCAGAGCATACTTCCCAGCAAACCCAGTCTGCGAGACAACGAAGACGGGCAGGACCATATCGCTCCGAACTACGACTCGACACGTCAACCTTGGGCCACGGCGCAGGGACTACCGTATCCGCATTACAGCTCCGCTCCTCGTTCCGGTTTGCCCTTGCCGCAGTCCGGGACGGCGGCTATGTTCACTACGAACATGCAGCTTGGTAAGAAACAGATCGTCATAGGGCTTGTGCTCCTCTGCCTGGTGGGATGCCGGACATACATAGGCATACCGCTCACGGCCACCCGCGATCTCAGGCGGCTGTACGACGCCTGCTCCCTGTACGCGAAAGAGCACGACGACCGGTTGCCGGCCACCCTGACCGATATGGCGCCTTACGTTGGAGAGCGCCGGCTCCTGAAAGAGTACAAGTTCGTGGCGTCGGGGTTCTTCTTCGACCTCCAGACATCCGCCACAACCCCTGTTTTCAGGTCCACCCACCACAACTGGGACGGTGACTACATGGCCGTGTTCGGCGACGGCCGTTGCGGGAAGCTGCAGGGCGGGGAGAAGAAGTAGCGAAGGAAGAATCCATGGATCCAGCGAACGGAGGGGCCATGACGCTGAATATCGTTATCCGAATGGTGCTGGCGCTGATCCTGGGGACGGGGATGGGAGCGTGCAGCCAGGAGACAGCAACGAATCATGTTGCCCTCACGAATAGTGTCAGGGTGCGACTGGTCGGTGAGGACGGGAAATTGACGGAGGCTGAAACCGTGAAAAAGGTGATCAAGACCGACGCGGAATGGAAGAAACAACTGACCCGGGAACAGTACCAGATTGCGAGGGGGAAGGGGACCGAACCGGCATTTTGCGGGGTATTCTCCGATCACAAGAAACCGGGCATCTACAGTTGCGTATGCTGTGGACTTCCCCTCTTTGAGTCAGGCTCCAAGTTCGACTCCGGTACCGGCTGGCCCAGCTTCTTCAAGCCGATCGCCGCAGAGAATATCGCGACGCAAGACGATCTCAGCGCCGGCATGAAGCGCACCGAAGTGCTCTGTGCGCGCTGCGATGCCCACCTGGGGCATGTCTTTGACGACGGCCCGAAGCCAACAGGGCTCCGCTACTGCCTCAACTCCGCCTCCCTGACGTTCACTCCCAGCAAAACGCCCGACGGCAAATGACACGGTCCAAACAGGACGGCACTCTGTGGGTGCGGCTGGTTGAAAACGCCCAGGCGGAGGTCGACGTCACCTGCGACGGCTTGCCCGAGGAACTGCGGGCGCGGGCAAAGGGTATACCGGTGGCTTTCGAACATCTGCCCAGCCGCGCCTTGATGCGCGACGGGATCGAAGCCGATACGATGGGACTGTTCGTGGGAAGCTCGTTCGCCGACGAGGGGCAGGAAGCCTTGCCGCCCCAGATCATCCTCTATCTGGATAACGTGTGGGAGGAGGCCGACCACGATCCGGAGGAGTACCGGTTCCAAGTTCGCCAGACGCTCCTGCACGAGTTGGGCCACTACCTCGGGTTGGACGAGAACGATCTGGAGGCGAGAGATCTGGAGTGAGGAGGCAGAGCGCAGAGGGCATCCGCCTTCGCCAAGGCTCCGGCGGACGGAGTGGCACACGGCGACCGTCGCTGAAACTGCCATTGACAATTAAGGTCGAAGATTTGACAATCCGGCCGCATGGTTAACCTGTTAAATGACATATACAAACGTCGAGAACTGCTGTCGCTCCTGGTCGCCCGAAACCTGAAGATCAGGTACAAGAATTCCGTTCTCGGGTTCTTCTGGTCGCTCCTGATTCCCGTTTTCCTGATCCTGATTTACGCGGTCTTCGCCCGCATGCTGCGGTTTGACGGCGGCCGGCCGCATTATCTCCAGTTCCTCGTGATCGGCATCGTGTGCTGGCAGTTTCTGATCATGTGCCTCAACGACGCCCTGAATACGGTGAGCGGCAATTCCAACCTGATCAAGAAGACCGCTTTCCCCCGGCTGATCCTGCCGCTGGCCATGGTATCTGCCAACCTGGTCAATTTCCTTCTCACCACGGTGGTGCTCGTGATCTACCTGCTGGCCATGCATCTTCCGTTCAGTCACCTGTTGTGGCTGCCCGCGGTTGTCCTTACACAGTGCGCGCTCTGTCTCGGCCTGGCGCTCATCCTGTCCGCGGCCAACGTGTTCTTCCGGGACACGGAACACATTCTGCAGATCCTGACCTTGGGTTGGTTCTTCCTGACGCCGATTTTCTACCCGGTCGAACTGCAGTTCACGATCATCCCGGCGACTCTCCATTGGCTGGCCTTTCTGAACCCGATGAGCGGAATCCTCTGCTCGTACCGGGCGGTGTGGATGTCGGATCCACTGCCGCCGCTGGCCTTTGTCGGACTGTCATTTGCGGTATCCTGGATCATGCTGGGGATCGGAATCCTGTTCTTCCAGCGGGTACAGAGTCGTTTTGCCGACGAGCTGTGATATGAGCGACGTTGCCATAACCGTGGAGCATGTTACCAAGGCCTTTCGCCTGCGCAGCGGCGGTACTCCGACCCTGAAGTCGGCCGTCCTGGAAATGCTCGGCCAGCGCGGCCGTCGGCGCTTTGAAGCCTTGAAGGACGTAAGCTTCTCCGTCACGCGGGGCGAAACCCTGGGTATTATCGGGGCGAATGGCGCGGGCAAGAGCACGCTGCTTTCCTTGATCTGCGGCACCATGGCATCGACATCGGGTTCCATCGCGGTGAACGGTACGATTTCCTCGCTCCTCGAACTCGGGGCCGGATTCCATCCCGATCTCACGGGCCGGGAAAACGTGTACCTTTACGGCGCTGTGATGGGGATCCCGCGCCAGAAGATGAGCGAACGGTTCGACGCCATCGTGGACTTTGCGGGCATCCGCGACTTCATCGATCAGCCCGTCAAACACTACTCCTCCGGCATGTACGTCCGACTCGGCTTCGCCGTGGCGGTCGAGGTGGACCCGGACATCCTGCTCATCGACGAGGTCCTCGCAGTGGGCGACGCCGACTTCCAGCGCAAGTGCATCGGCAAGATGGAGGAGTTCCGGAAGCGTTCGAAGACCATGCTGATCATTTCCCACGATCTGCACACCATTCGATCGATCAGCGACCGCATCCTGTTCCTGGACGCCGGCCAGGTCCTGGGGATCGGCAAACCGGACGCGATGGTGTCGCAATACGAGGGGTTCTCGGCCCAGAAGAACACCCACTCCGTGTCGCGGGAGTGGGGGACCGGCGAGGCGAAGCTTACCGGCGTCAAATTCTTCAATGACAAGGGGGAAGCGACCAACCGATACCGGTGGGGAGGGGCCTTGGAAGCCCGTATTTCCTATGAAACCACCCGCCGGATCGATGACCCGGTGTTCGGGTTCGGCCTGGCGGCCGAAAACGGGATGCTGATCTACGGCAACAACACCCAGATCGAAGGCGTCACGATCGACCATATCGAGGGCAAGGGCACGATCTCGCTCAAGGTCAACCAGCTTTCCATGGCGAAAGGTACCTACCTGTTCTCGTTCTCGCTTCATTCGTCAGACCATCGGACCAACTACCACCGGCTGGACAACATGTTCCCGATCATCATCGAGAGCGAAAAGCGTTTTGAAGGCTGTTCCTATATGCCGTGCCAGTGGAAGAAGTAGGCTGGAGGTCGGATTACACATGCAATTCCCGAACATTTCAAAGAACAAGGCGGTCAAAGATCTGATCCGTCGGGCGCTGGCCGAGGACATTGGAACGGGGGACGTTACGACCCTGGCGCTGGTGCCCCGCACGGCCAAGGCGCGCGCCGTGATTCTCGCGCGCGACTGTTACGTGGTGTCGGGGACCCATGTGGCCTGCGCGGTGTTCAAGGCCGTCGAACCCCGGCTCAAATGTCGCGTGCTGGTTGAGGACGGCGAAAGCGCCGAACGTGATGAGGTCGTGATGACCATCGAAGGACCTGCGCAAGGCATCCTGACGGCGGAACGGACGGCCCTGAATTTTCTCCAACGGATGAGCGGCATTGCCACGTTGACGAATCGTTTCGTCTCGAAGGCCGGCCCTCGGGTGACGATCCTGGACACGCGGAAGACCACGCCGACGCTCCGTGTCCTAGAGAAGTACGCCGTGCTTTGCGGCGGCGGACGGAACCACCGCTTCGGGCTCTACGACCGCTGCCTGATCAAGGACAACCATCGCCAACTCTGGCGCAAGGGCGGGGCCGCCCGGCTTGACGAGGCGATTCGGGCGGCGCGGCGGCGGTTTCCGGATCGGGAGGTCGAAGTCGAGATCGAGAGCGAGGCCGAACTCAGGAGTGCGCGCAAGGCCGGGCCGGAATGGGTACTGCTCGACAACATGAGCCCGGCACGGATGAAGAGATGTGTCCGGATCTGCGATGGACGGACCCTCGTTGAGGCGTCCGGCGGCATTACGCTGAAGAACGTCGCCCGGGTCGCGGCCACGGGTGTCGATGCCATCTCGCTGGGCTGTCTGACACATTCGGCGGCGGCGGCGGACCTTTCGCTGGAGATTGCCTGACATGAGTACGGTCATCGTTGTCGATATTGGAAATACCAGCACCTCGGCGGCGCTGGCGATGAACGGCAGGATTCGTTTTGTGCGGTTCCAGAAAAGCCGGACGTTGACAACACCGGCCGCAGTCCGCCGCTTCATAGGCCCGCTGGCGTGCCAGCGGCCGCTCGACGGGTCCGTCCTCTCCTCCGTCGTGCCGAAAATGAACCGGGCGTGGATTTTCGAACTCAGGTACGCCACCGGTCGGACAGCGATCGTCGTCAGCCACACGCTGCAGCTCGGAGTGAAGATCGACTATCCGAAGCCCGCCACGATCGGTGCGGACCGCCTGGCCAACGCCTGCGCGGCGGCGGACCGGTACGGCGTGCCCGTGATCGTGGCCGACTTTGGCACGGCCGTGACCTTCGATATCATTTCAGCTGACGGTGCCTACGTGGGCGGGGTCATCGCTCCCGGCCTGCCGTTAATGACGGAATACCTCTACGAGCGCACGGCGCTCCTGCCGATGATTCACCTGAAAGGGCCGCACGGAATTGTGGGGCGCAGCACCATCGAGGCCATGCGGCTGGGCGCCAAGGTGGGCTACCGGGGAATGGTGCGCGAAATTATCGCATTCCTTCAAGCTGGCTTCCACCGGCCTTTCAAGCTCTGCGCCACCGGCGGGTTTGCGCGATGGGCAATCGAAGGCATGGACTTGCCTTTCAAGATCGATCCGGACCTTACACTTTACGGCTTGAGCCGGATCTACGATCTGAACCAGAATACGCCACACACAAGGAGACATCGTGATGGATAAAGCGTATGCGGTGATCATGGCGGGCGGGCGCGGGGAGCGGTTCTGGCCCCTGAGTACGGCGAAGCATCCGAAGCAGGTCTTGTCGCTTGTGGGGGACAAGCCGCTGATCGCCATGGCCCTGAACTGTCTGAAGGGATTGATTCCACCGTCCCGCATCATTGTGATTACCAGCGCCGATCTGGTCGCGGTTACGCGCAAAGCAGCGCCGGCCTTGCCGGCCGGCAATGTCATTGGCGAACCCGTCGGCCGCGATACGGCGGCCGTATGCGCATTGGGGCTGGCGCTCGTGAAGGCGAGGGACCCGCAAGGGGCATTCTGCGTTTTGACTGCCGATCATGTCATCGGGGACCGCCCGACATTCCAGCGCACCCTGCGCGAAGGCTTCAGCCTAGCTATGGCCGAGGATCTGCTCATTACGATCGGGATCAAGCCGACTTCTCCGCACACCGGGTTCGGCTACATCGAGGTCACACGGCCGCTTGCTCGGAAGAGCGGAATTGCCTTCTTCGCGGCGAAGCGATTTGTCGAGAAGCCAAACCGCAAGACGGCGGAACGGTATCTCGCGTCCGGCCGTTTCTTCTGGAACGCCGGCATGTTCATCTGGTCGGTCGAATCGCTCGAACGCGCGCTCCAACGTCACGCTCCACTTCTCGCCCGCCTGTCAGACAGAATGCTGAAGGTTGCCGGCAGAAAGGGCTTCTATCCGTGTCTGAAGAAGGAATATGGAAGGCTCGACAAGATATCCGTCGATTACGCCCTTATGGAAAAGGCTGACAACATCGCCATGGCCCGAGGCGCCTTTGCCTGGGACGACGTGGGGTCCTGGCCCGCGCTGGAGAACCATTTCGGCAAGGACAAGGCCGGCAACCTGCTGCTGGGGCAGTGCGCCGTCATCGATTCGGTCGGCAATCTCGTGTTCTCGCGGGAGCGCCTGACCGCCTTGATCGGCGTGAAAGATTTGGTCGTTGTCCACGCCGGCAAGGCCACCTTGGTCTGCGCGAAGGACCGCGCCCAGGACGTCAAGAAGATGGTCCAGATACTGGCCGCATCTGGAAAATACGGACACGTTCTCTAGCCCCAGTTCTTTGCTCGGCCGGCGCTACAATCCGAACATGCGAATCCTTGGCATAGACTACGGGAAGAAGCGAATGGGATTTGCGATCAGCGACCCCAGCGGAACCATGGCTCTGACACTGCGCATGGTCGAAGTACGCGGCGACGATGATGCCCTGAGGCGATCGGCCGATATCAGCAAGGAAGTCGAAGCCGAGAAGATTGTGGTCGGGCTGCCGCTGAATATGAACGGAACGCGGGGCCCCATGGCCGAGAAAGTACAGGAATTTGTCCAGCGGTTGGCCGAGGCGGCAGCCATTCCGGTGGAGACCTTTGACGAGCGGCTCAGTACCTTCACTGTGGAAAAGAATCTGATCGAAGCCGACGTCAGCCGTTCGAAGCGGAAGGGTCTGCGGGACAAGCTGGCGGCCCAGGTGATTCTCCAGGGCTATCTCGACGCGCTGGCAACAGGGAGCGGTCATGACGACACCGGCGACTGAGGCCGTCAAACGGTACAAGATCGATGTAGCCTACGACGGAACGGCCTATGCCGGCTGGCAGGTTCAGCCGAATGGCGTGACGATCCAGGAGAAGCTCGAAACGGTTCTTCACAAGCTCACGGGCGAGAAACGGAAGATCCACGGCAGCGGACGGACCGACCAGGGCGTGCACGCGCGACGCCAAGTGGCCCATTTTGACCTGCATAGGCCTTTTCCCATCAAGTCGCTTCCACTGGCCTTCAATTCGCTTCTCCCGCCGGACATCCGGGTGCTCGCCGCGGCGAAAGCGAATTCGAAGTTCGACGCACGGCGTCACGCGACGGGGAAGGAATACCGGTACTTCATCTGGAACGATGAGATCATGCCGCCCGTGCACCGGCTCTACAAGGCGCACGTGAGGCATCCGTTGGACGTGAAGGCGATGAGAGATGCGGCGGCGCTGCTCGTCGGGCGCCACGACTTCGCCGCGTTCACCGCCGCTTCGAGGCGGGAAATCGAAACAACGGTGCGCGAGATCTACGATCTGACCGTGACCCGGCGGGGATGCGAGATCGTCATCCGGGTACGGGGTTCGGGCTTCCTCTACAAGATGGTGCGCAGTCTGGCGGGGTTTCTGATCAGGGTGGGGGAGGGCGCCGTCCCGGCGGGGGATGCCCGTGCTATCCTGGAATCGCGTGTCCGGACGGCGCGGGTTCCGACGGCGCGGGCGCAGGGGCTTTTTCTCTGGAACGTCAGTTACCGATAGTGTATTAATGCCCCGTCATGAAAGTGGAAATTCTACCCTCCTTGCTGGCGGCTGACGTCGGAAACCTGGAGGCCGGCGCGCGAAAGGCCGAGGCCTCGGGCGGCGATGCGCTGCATATCGACATCATGGACGGGCACTTTGTGCCCAACCTCAGCATGGGGCCGGCCGTGGTCAAGATGGCGCGCCGCGTGGTCAGCATGCCGCTGAGCGTACACCTCATGATGACCCGGCCCGATGAGTACATCAACACATTCCTCGAGGCCGGCTCCGACACGGTGTTCATCCACATCGAGTCCGAATGCGATGTGCCGGAGGTGCTGGAGCACATCTGCGAGATGGGCGGCTATGCGGGGGTGACCTTGAACCCGGAAACGCCGGCCGAAATGATTTACCCCGTGTTGGAGTTCGTCGATGAGGTGCTCTGCATGACGGTCCGTCCCGGCTACGGCGGCCAGGAACTGATTCCCGACGTTCTTCCGAAGATTCGGCATATCCGCGACCGGGCCAAGTCCGTCGGCCGGACCGCGCTGAAGATCCTCGTAGATGGCGGCATTGACACGGACAACATCGTCAAATGTGCGGCTTGCGGCGCGAACGCATTCGTTGCCGGCACAACGCTGTATGAGGCGGCCGATATGGCCGCCGAAGTGGCGCTAATGAGGCAGAGGGCATCCACCGCCCTCGTTATGTGAAGGATCCGTCCTGTTTATGGCTTCGCTGTCGAACATCCGCAACTTCTGCATCATTGCTCACATTGACCACGGCAAGTCGACGCTGGCGGACCGGATGCTCCAGCTGACACACACGATCGACAACCGGGTTTTTCGGGACCAGGTGCTGGACGACATGGACTTGGAGCGGGAACGGGGCATCACCATCAAGTGCCATCCTGTGACCATGGCGTATACGGCGAAGGACGGCCGCCAGTATGAGTTCAATCTGATCGACACCCCGGGACACGTGGATTTTACCTACGAGGTTTCCCGGAGCATGGCCGCCTGCGAGGGAGCGCTCCTGATCGTGGACGCGGCCCAGGGCGTCGAAGCCCAAACCGTGGCTAACACGTACCTGGCCATGGAGCACAAACTGGAGATCATCCCGGTCATCAACAAGGTCGACCTTCCGAACGCCAATATTCCCGAAGTCAAGAAACAGGTGGAGGAAATCCTGGCCATCAGCATGGACCAATGTCTCATGGTGAGTGCCAAGACGGGGCAGGGCGTCGAGGACCTCCTGGAAGCCATTGTCGAACGGATCCCGGCGCCTCGCTCGGAGAACAAGGAATGCGTAACCCGCGCCCTGGTGTTTGACTCGACCTTTGACGCTTTCCGGGGCGTGGTGACGTATGTTCGCGTAATGGACGGCGACCTGAAGGCTGGCTGCGATATCCGCCTGATGGCCACCGGCATCGAAACCGAACTGAAAGAGGTGGGGGTGTTTGCCCCCAAGCCACGTCCTGTTCCCATGCTGAGTGCCGGCCAGGTCGGATATCTCGTGGGGACGATCAAGAACCCTTCCGAGATGCGAATCGGGGATACAGTCACGTCGACCGACAATCCGGCGAAGGTGGCGCTCCCCGGCTTCCGGGAAATCCAGCCGATGGTTTTCTGCGGGCTCTATCCCGTCAGTTCCGAAGACTACGAGAAGTTCCGACAGAGTCTGATGAAACTGAGCCTCAACGACTCGTCCTTCACCTATCATCCCGAAAACTCGGTGGCGCTCGGCTTCGGATTTCGATGCGGTTTCCTGGGGCTGCTTCACATGGAGATTGTCCAGGAACGTCTTCGGCGCCACTTCGACATGGATATTATCGGGACCCATCCGTCGGTCATCTACAAGGTGCACTTGCGGGATGGCTCGGAGGTGACCGTGGATAATCCCGTCCACCTCCCGGACTTGACGCGAATCGATCACATCGAGGAGCCGATGATCAAGGCGCTCATCATCTGCCACAACGAGAATATCAGCGATATCATGAAGATGGTCATGGATCGCCGGGGCGAGGTCCTCAAGACCGACTCGATTGACACGCGCCGGGTGATGCTGACCTGCTCAATGCCTCTGAACGAAATCCTAACGGAATTCCATGATGCGCTCAAGAGCGTCAGTCACGGGTACGCGTCGATGGACTATGAATACGCCGGCTATCGGGCCAGCGATGTTGTGAAATTGGACATCCTGCTGAACGGCGAAGTGGTGGATGCATTTTCATCCATGGTACACAGGGACAAGGCCGTGTACCGCGGGCGGCAGATGTGCGCCTCCCTGAAGGAGACGATTCCGCCGCATCAGTTTGCCGTTCCCGTCCAGGCGGCCATAGGCAAAACCATCATTGCGCGGGAAACGGTGAAGGCCTTCCGGAAGGATGTTACCGCCAAACTGTACGGTGGCGACATCACCCGCAAGCGAAAGGTCCTTGAAAAGCAGAAGGAAGGCAAAAAGCGGATGAAGGAATACGGGACGGTCAGTGTCCCGCAGAAGGCCTTCATCGCCGTTCTGAAGACGAGTGGGGGATAGCGGCATGAACTTCCTTGAGAAAAGACACCTTCGGAAGACGGGCAAGGATATCCTCCGCCATGCCCATCACGTTCGGAATATGCGCGAAGATATCCTGCCGGACACGGACCTGAAGAAACTCGGCGACGCCGAGGCGACGTTGAAGCAGGCGATCCGGAACGACGATATTCCGGCCATCGAGACAGCCGGCGACGCCCTTTATGTCTGCGCCAATCATCTGGTACCGCCGCGTCCCTTCGCCAAGTTGCGCGAGGACTTGGAAGTCATTGTGGTTGCGGTTGCCGTGGCGATGGCATTCCGGGCGTACTTCATCCAGCCATTCAAGATTCCGACGGGGTCCATGCAACCGACGCTTTACGGTATTCACAGCCGAACGATCGAGAAACCCGGCATTACGGACCGGGTGCCTCTCAAGTACCTCAAATGGGCGTGGACGGGCGATTTGTATAAGGAAATTGTCGTCAAAGTGCCGGGGGTACTGAGTGAGGCGGGTGACCCGAGCGCACCGGGGCCCGATGACCCTTCGGTTCGGTACGTCTACGTGGGGCAAGAGCGCTTTAGCGTGCCGAAGGATGCCAGGGTGCCTGCCGCAGGGACCTACATGTCGGCCGGCAGCTTGCTCTGGGCGGGTATCGTGACGGCCGGTGACCATGTGTTCGTGGATAAGGTGCGGTGGAACTTCTGCCGACCGAAGCGAGGCTCCATCATGGTATTCAGTACCGAGGGGATCCTGGGCCTGATGCAGGGAACGTACTACATCAAGCGCATGGTCGGTGTCCCGGGCGATACCGTCGGCATTGACACCCCGAACGTGGTTGTCAACGGGGAGAATCTCATGGAACCGGAGCCCGTGGCCAAGATATCGCGCCGGGATCCACCATACGACGACCAGTCGAAGGGCTACGGGTTCGGTTACATTCCGCCTCCGAATACCCTGGACGGATACTTCAGGACCCCCAAGGATGTCCTGATCCTCGCGCCCGGGAAGTACCTTGGGTTCGGGGACAACACGCACAACAGCTTTGACGGCCGGTATTGGGGAACTGTACCCGAGGCAAACCTGGTTGGCCCGGCTTGGATGGTCTACTGGCCATTCTCAAAGCGTTGGGGCATCGCACGCTAGCTGCAGGACGGCTGGATTCCATCGGGAAAGACTATATGCGGGGATTTGCTGGGGTTATAGCCAACGTCGCATAATATATCTTATGTCTACTCCTAACCCCTCCAAAACCCCATATCTTGGGTGTTTTCAGGAAAACAAAGCAAGGCACACGCTAAGACAAGTCCCGGATCAGCCTTCGGAGGATTAGCGAACCTCGTACGTGAGGTTGACGGGTTGCCCGTCTCTTTCCACCTCAAACAGGAAGCCATTGGCCTGGTCCATGATGAACTGTGTTATCAGGAATTCGGCCCGGAGCCGGTTCTCCATCTTCATATGGTTGACCGATCGCACGACGTCGCCTTCCTTCAACCCGCTGGCGTCAAAGAACTCACGCTCACCCTCGATGCCAAGCCGGTAGCCGGTGATCCGGCGATTCTCGCCGTAGACGGGCTTCAGGGAGTCAAAGACCTTCACCAAGCGCTCCGGCTCATCGCGAAGCTCCTGGTAATAGTCCAAAAGCGCCTGGCGATTGAAAACCCAGCGATTTTCCCCTACCTGGCTCCCTCCGAAGCGGTTGGCTTGGACCGGGATCTCCGATGTGGCCACCGCTGTTCCGTTTGTGCCCGCTGGCGCGCCCCGGGTTGGCCCTGTTCTTGAGAAACTGAGCCAGAGTTGCTCCTCGCCGACGCTATCTCTCAAGATCACCCGATCCCGGAATATCTTTACGACCTCGATCTCGCCGATTCGCTCACTTTCGCTGATGATTCGCTGGGCGCCTGCCCGAAGGTCGTCGAGAATGGCTTTGCGGGTGTCGTTGGTGCCTTCGCGAACACCTTCACTATAGGCGAAGAAGGTTCCGGCCAGACGAAACCGGGCCGCCAACGACGAGGTGCCAGGGCCCAAGTTTCCTTCCAGACTCTGAAAGACAGACCAGTCAACGGATACCACGGCATGAGAAGGCTGGCGCTGGTTGACCGAAGGACCTGCCTCGTCCGCAGCCGGCTTCATGGTCGCGACAGCCGGGATACTCCAAGCCGACATGAACAGCCATCCCCCCAGGCCGAGCGCAAGGAACAGCGCCCACCAGGCGGTACGGAATAGGATATCTTGGAAGTGACTGGCAGGAGACATAAGCCGGATTCTGTTCACTTTTTCAAGTGTCGGTCATTTGTCTGATGCGATCAACCCGAAACTGCCCGACTGATTCCACGAGGGAACCAATCGGTTACGGCGGGCCGCCCAACAGTTTCCTATTTGATCTTGCTCCGGACGGGGTTTGCCATGCGGCTCTGATTACTCTCGGCCCGGTGGTCTCTTACACCACCTTTTCACCCTTATTCCAGATGCTTTCGCATCCGGGACGGTATGTTTTCTGTGGCACTTTCCATACCCTCCGCTTGAACGGAAGGTTTCCCGGCATTACACCGGGACGTCCTGCCCTGTGGAGTCCGGACTTTCCTCCCCGGCACGCGGCCGAGGCGACCAATCGCCCCTGCCCGTCACTTCCAACCCCTAATACAAAAGCCGGCCGCAGTAACCGCACGTCACCATATCGGCCTGCTTACGAACATCGTGTACAACCGCGGGTGGCAGTTTCATGTGGCACCCGCCGCAAATCCCGTCTTCAAGAGGAACCAACGCCTTGTCGCGCGCCCCAAAAACCCGGTCGTAATACGCCAGCCACCGCGGGTCCACTTCCTTGGCTGCTTCCCCGCGCGCTGTCTTCATCTCGGCAAGTTCCTTCTCTATACCGGCCGCGCGCGCATCCAGGGCCTTCACATCTCCCTGGACCGTGACATCCTCTTCCTTCATCGCCGCTTCCGCCGCCACAATGCCTTGTTTGGCCTGCTCTTGCTCCTCTAGGATAACGATCTCCTGATCCTCGATCTTGGCGATCTCGACCCTCACGCCCTTGATCTCGTCCTCCATGGCCTTAAATTCTTTGTTGGTCTTAAGCTCCATCTGCTGCTGGCGCAGCTTCGTGATCTTCTCGCGCTTTCCCTCGGCTTCGCCTTCCAGCTTCTTCAAACCCGTCTGTTTGGACTTGGCCTGCTCCCGGGCTGCATCAACCGCCTTCTTGTGGCCGTCCAGCCGCGTAAGCTCTTCCTTCTTGCGCGCCGGAATATCCTTCAGTTCCTTCTCCATCTGCCGGATCCGGCAGTCTTTCTCCTGAACGATCAGCAATTTCTCAATTATCGCGATCACGCTCGAATTATCTCCACGGTTCGGGTTTGTGCTTGTTCCACAAAGCCGCGAACTTACATCACGAGTTGGAATCTGTCAACGACGTCTTCGGAAGCGCAGTGCGGCGAGCGTGAAGCGGTTCGATTGGACTGAAACGTGGCGCCGATCAGGCAAATCCTGTTTCGCGCAGCTTGTCCAAGGTCAGGCGGGATCTCGACTTGTCGGTCTCAAGATAGCATTGGACGTGCTTGCCGATCAGGTCGGTTTCCAGGTTTACTCCGGCGCCGGCCTTGAGGCGACTCAGGCTGGTATTCTGCCAGGTCAGCGGGATCAGGTTCACTTCGAAACCGGTTGGCGACACTGCCGTCACCGTCAGGCTAACCCCGTCGCAGGAAATGGAGCCTTTCATTACAATGCCCCGCGCCAGTTCCTTGTCGCACTCAATGTTCAGGACTCGGTCCCTGCCAGCGACTCTGACTTCCTTCACCTTGCCGACGCCATCGACGTGGCCCGTAACAAAATGCCCCCCCAGCCGATCACTGGCGCGCAGGGCACGCTCCAGGTTCAGCGGCGTTTCTTTCGCCGCCTCGCCAAGATTCGTGCGCTTCAGAGTCTCCAGAAGAACATCGCACGTGAAGCGCTTGGGGGCGGCCCTGACCACCGTCAGGCACACCCCCTGCACCGCCACGCTTTCGCCGGGAATCAGCGGCTCGTCCCACGGATCATGGGCAACGGTCACCACGGAACCCTCGCCGGACTTCTTCAATCCATCGAGCTTTCCCACTTTCTGTATGAGTCCCGTGAACATGGCCGTTACTCCCGAGGCACTGCCCTCAATAAGATATCATTGCCCACCTGCTCGCAGCCTAAGAACACCAACCCCGGTGCGTTTTGCAGGGGCCAGCCTTTCCCGCCAACCGCCGGTACGCCCTTTCCTCCTAGCACCATTGGAGCCACGAAGAATGCATATTCATCAACCAGCCCGGCCTTGATCAGCTCACCGGCCAGTTCGCCGCCTCCTTCGCAAAGAACATGGAGTAGTCCCATTTTGCCGGCCGCCTGGAGGACCTTTTTCAACGGGACCCGGCCGCCGGCTCCTTTGAAGGTCCAGACTTGGGCCCCCTTGGCCTGGTATCCATTCCGCCGGGCCTCGGCACAGCGGGCGGTAGTCGCGATGATCGTCTGCCCGGCATGGCCGTCGTTCAGAACTCTGGCGCTCAGCGGAAGTTGCCCCGCCGAATCTACAACAATCCTATGCAGCCGGCAGTTGTTCGGGCTCGGCAGCAGCGATGGATTGTCCAGGCACGCCGTGCGCTGTCCGACCATGACGGCATCCGCACCGGCGCGAAGCTGCCGAACTCGCTGGCGTGACTGCTCGCCGGTAACCCACCGGGATTTCCCGTGCAAGTCCGCGATTCGGCCATCCAGCGACATGCCCATCTTGAGCATCACATACGGGCGGCCCGTCGTGATCCACTTCGCAAACGGTGCAATCAATCGCCGTGCCTCTTCACCACAAACGCCTTCGGTCACCCGGATTCCAGCCCGGCGCAGGAGCGCCAAGCCTCGTCCGGCATGCTTCGGATTCGGGTCCCGCGTCGCAACCACCACCCGCGTAACCCCGCTGGCGATCACCGCGTCGGTGCAGGGTGGCGTTCGGCCCCAGGTGATGCACGGCTCCAGCGTCACGTAGAGAGTGGCGCCCCGCGCCCGTTTCCCGGCCGCCCGAAGCGCCAGTACCTCCGCATGGGGCCCCCCAGCCCGGTGATGATACCCTGCCCCCACGTCGGCGCCCCGGCGCACGACAACGGCCCCCACCGGCGGATTGGGCCGCGTCGCGCCCTCGCCTCGGTGAGCCAGCGCGAGAGCCCGAAGCATCCAACGCGTGTCTGCCGCGAACGTGGATGGGTTGCGCATGACAGATATGAACCTTCCGATAGACCTAGTTACTCTCGGCATTTCCGCGGGCGGGTCGCGCAATGTCTTTTCGGGCGCGATCCAGGATGCCGTTGACGAACTTGCCCGACTCGGCGTTGCCGAAGTACTTCGTGATGTCCACGGCTTCGTTGATACACACGACGGGCGGAACGTCCTCGCAGTACAGCATCTCGTAGAGCGCCATGCGCATGACGTTCCGTTCCACAGCGCCCATTCGTTTGATGTCCCAGTTCTGGGCATAGGACTTTATTTTGGCATCGATCTCTTCGAGATGATCCCTGACGCCCACGACCAGTGCCTCAGCAAAAGCGCGCGTTTTCCCGTCCGACCTCCGAACCCGCCAAAATTCCTTGAACACGACCGGCAACTCGCCGGGGTTCATATCCAGCTGAAACAGGATCTGGAAACCCCATTCCCGTGCCTGTCGTCGTGTCGCCATTTAGCTCCTTTCCTCTTCGCTTCCAGCCGCAACACCTCAAGTGCCAGGTTTCAGTGTTCAGGTTTCAGGAATCTGCAACAGTCTCAAGCTTGCCGACTGACACCTGAAACCCGACACCTGAACACTTCTGATCGGCTACTTCATCTCGTTGAACAGATTCGCCATTTCGATGGCGGCTTGAGCCGCCTGCCATCCCTTGTTGCCGGCCTTGGTCCCGGAACGTTCGATCGCCTGTTCCAGGTTGTCGGCGGCCACCACACCGTTGATCACCGGCACATCATACTCCATCGAAATGCCCGCGAGCGATCTCGAAACCTGCGCGTTGATCAAATCCGCATGGGGCGTTGCGCCCTGGATCACCGCACCCAATCCGATGACGGCGTCGCACTTGCCGGCTTTCGCGAGCTTCTGTGCGGCCATGGGAATTTCGTTGGCCCCCGGTACCCAGACCACGGTGATGTCCTTGTCCACAGCGCCATGCCGCTGCAGGCAGTCCACGGCACCCGCCAGCAACTGCCGGGTCAGGAAATCGTTGAACCGACTGACCACCACGCCGAACTTCAGACTATCCACCACCAACTTGACCGATATCTCTTTCACACTCATGTTCCGTCCTCCTTCTTGCTCCTGCACTTGACCTACAACATATGCCCCAGCTTTTCCTTCTTCGTCTTCAAATACCGCGCGCTGTGTCGGTTGGCCGGACAGACCAGCGGCACCCGCGCCACCACTTCAAGCCCGTATCCCTGCAGCCCGACGATCTTACGCGGGTTATTCGTGATGAGCCGGATACGCTTCAGGCCGAGGTTGCACAGGATCTGGGCCCCCACCCCGTATTCGCGCAAGTCCGCAGCAAAACCGAGGTGTTCGTTCGCCTGGACAGTATCCATGCCGCCATCCTGCAGCTGATAGGCGTGGATCTTATTGGCCAGGCCGATGCCCCTCCCCTCCTGCCGCATATAAAGGATGACGCCCCTCCCCTCCCCTTTGACCATTTCCATGGCCGTATGAAGCTGGTTCCCGCAGTCGCATCGCAGCGATCCGAATACATCGCCTGTCAAGCATTGGCTGTGAACCCGCACGAGAACAGGCTTGTCGGACTTCACGTTGCCCATCACCAACGCCACATGATGCTCGCCGTCGATCAGCGACTTGTACAAATGCAGCTTGAACTCGCCAAACTGGGTCGGGAAATCGATGGTCCTGACAAACGCCACCATTTGCTCGGTCCGCCGCCGGTAGGCGATCAGGTCGGCAATGCTCGCCATTCTGAGTTTGTTCCGTTTGGCGAAGGCCTTCAGTTCGGGGAGCCTCGCCATCTTTCCATCCTCTCTCAGGATCTCGCAGATAACCCCCGCAGGCGGCAGCCCCGCCAGCCGGGCCAGATCGACGGACGCCTCGGTGTGTCCCGTGCGCCGCAGAACCCCGCCCTCGCGAGCCGCCAGCGGGAACGTGTGGCCGGGGCTGACGAGGTCTTCACACGTGCTGCGCGGATTCAGCAACACCCGGATCGCCCGTGCCCGATCATGGGCGCTGATTCCGGTCGTCACACCGCTCGCGGCGTCAACGGATTCCATGAAAGCGGTCTTGAACATATCGCCGCTGCCGCGCGTGGCCATCTTGCCAATGCCCAACGCTTCGAGGCGGTCGGGGGTCATGGCCACGCAAATCAGCCCGCGCCCGTGCTTGGTCATAAAATTGATGGCCTTGTCCGTGACCTTGGCGGCCGCCATGACGAGATCGCCCTCGTTTTCGCGATTTTCATCGTCCGTGACGACGACCATATCGCCGCGGCGGATCGCCTTAATGACGTTGTCGATTTTATCGAACATAGTCGTTCCTGTCCCTAAAAACAACAAGCCCGGGAGAGGATCCCGGGCTACACGATGCGTGCAACACGATATGCGTCCTCTCCCATCCAGACTTTACTGTCGGCCACGGCATTTCACCGTGTCAGTCCGCCCTGGGTTATGCCAGGACAGAGTCGCGGGCTATCACCGCCGGTCAGGATTTCCCTGAGGCTTCATCCCTGCCCCAGAGTCACCTAATCCCGAAGACTGCAGAGACCTTAGCGAATCCTGCGCCGGAGCGCAAGCGCATATGGGGCCTTCTTCCGGCATCTCGTTTCCCGTTGAACCCGCGTCGCCCCCATCATACGATGACGGCATGAAGAAGTACGTTGCCGTCGCGGCGGCAGTGGTCATGCAGGCGTGCCTGGGCGGCATCTATGCCTGGAGCGCGTTCGTACCCGCATTGAGCCGGCAGTTCGGCTATTCCGCAAGCCAGACACAGATCATCTTCGGCTCCACCATCGGTGTCTTGTCGGTGGTCATGCTCTTCAGCGGTCGACTTCAAGATCGCATCGGCCCCCGGCCGCTGGGCATTCTTGCCGGCCTTTTCACCATGGTGCAGTATCTCGCCGCCGGCTTTTTTGGAGATCGTTTCGCCTCCTTGTGGGGCGCCATCAGCGGATGTGGCGGACTGGCCGTGGGCTGCGGCTATGTTTCCGCCATGGCGACGGGCGTTAAATGGTTCCCGCACCGCAAGGGGCTCGTCAGCGGGTTGGTCGTCGCGGGGTACGGCGGCGGCGCGATTCTCTTGACCACTCTCGGGCAACTTCTCTTTGCCCGCGGCTGGACCGTTCTGGAGATATTCCGGTTGGTCGGCCTGGTGTACGGGCCGATCGTCGTGTTGGCGGGAAGTCTGCTCTTCATTCCGGCCCCTGCGCACGCAGACGCGCATGAGACGTATTCCTTCGGCCGCCTATTGGCGGATCGGAGATACTGGACGCTCGCCATCGGCATCTTCTGTTGTACCTTCCCGGGACTGGCACTGATCGGACTCTTGAAGTCCATCGGGCTGGCCGCCTCGGTTCCCGAGGCGGTTGCCGCCGCCGCCATCGGTGTTCTTGCCGCCGGAAACGCTTCCGGACGACTCTCGTGGGGCGCCATTCAGGATCATGTGGGGCCCCGCGCCACCACGTTGACATGCCTGTCTCTGTCGTCCGTGTCGGCCGGGCTCTTCCTTCTCACGTCCGGGCATCCATCGCTGTTTCTGGCGCTATCGGCCTTCCTCGGCTTCTGCTATGGAGGAGGATTGTCGCTCTTTGCCGCGCAGGCGGCGCATGAGTTCGGCGTACGTCAGTTCGGCGCCACCTATCCGCTTGTTGTGCTGGCGCACGGATTGGCGGCGATCATCGCTCCGCCCATCATGGGCTGGACGCGCGACCGGACAGGATCGTTCAACACCGGGATACTGATGGCCGTTGCCGTGAGTGTGGCGGGGGTAATCGCCTACGGATGGCTGACGCGTCCGCCGCGCGGCCGAATCCTCGCTGCCGGTAAGACGAGCGAAGCTGCCGCTCGATGGCACAGCACAGGAGAAACACTATGAGAACATGGAAACGTCACATCTCTCGTGTTCGACAACCTGAAGATCTGGGGCTACGACAAGACGTCAGTCGGTTACCGATTCGGCCATGACCGTGAAGCTGATGGGCAGCCGGCAGACCGTGGCCCAGTATCCCCCATCGTTGTACGGGGAATGGAAGCTCTCCTCAGTCAACACCAGTTCCGCCTTGTAGGGCCCCGGCGGTAGCCGGATGACTTGATCCGCGGATCGATACCGGATGGTCTCGCGTTCAGCCCAGATCAGTTCCAGTGTGCGCTTGACCTTGGGGCGCAGGTAACGGTCCGGGTTGCTGGCGTCCACGACCACCGGCACCATGTCGTCCGCCAGGGCCTCGCCGCCCTGTCGCGATGCGTTGAACAACACGTGAAGGGAACTGTCGAGGGCGAATTCGCGAACCGCATCGCCATTCGCGTCGGTGATGAAAAAGTCGAACAGGATGTACGACTCGATCTCATCCTTGAGCGGATACCAGTCGTAGTCGCTATCCGAGTAGTTGGTGCCGCGACCAGGAAGACGCCAGCGTCCCGCGTACCCGATCGCCTCAAATCCCTTTCGATCCTCAAACAGGCCCCGAAGCTTGATTTGATACGCAAAATTGGGCTTCAGACCATGGGCCTCGAGCCTGCCCTTCAACTGCGCGGCTTCGGGTTCGACGCAGACTCGTACGACGGGCCCGTTTTCGCCCGGGTTAGCGTAGCTGAACCGGGACGCGAAGCCCGACGCGTAGAAGTTCCCGGCCAAGTCGCACCAGCACTCGTTCTCAGGATCATCCATCCCGATCATCGCTTGCGAATTGTCTTCCGTGAGTTTGAAGACCGGCACACCGTAGGTGCGAGTGGGTCCCGGGAGCTTGCTGATCGGCATTCTCCGGTAGCGACTGAACGAGGCCGGTTCGCCAGTGTCGGCGACGGCTATCGCTTTGGCAGCCTCCCGGCTGCGCTGCCACTGATGGAGGTCTATGAGCCCTGTCAGGGTAGCGAGCAGCAGGAGTGTCAGTCCCACGACCAGCACGCCGAGCACACGCCATGTCGGACGAAGTCTCACAGCAGACGCCATGGGCCGATCACGCCAGCGGCGGCGGCTTCGGCAGTCCTTCGACTGACTTCAGCGATTTCTTTATCTCCTCATCGCTCAACTGGTAGTCGGTTAGTTTGCCATCGAAGAACGCGTCGTACCCGCTCAGGTCCATCAACCCGTGACCCGACCAGTTCATGACGATGACCCTTTCCTTGCCCTCCTGCTTGGCCCGTTCGGCCTCGCGCAGGGACATGGCGATGGCATGCGACGTTTCCGGCGCCGGGATGAACCCCTCGGTCTGGGCGAACAGGACGGCCGCCTTGTAGCACTCCAATTGCGGGATGGCGGCCGCCTCGATAAGGCCTTCTCGAAGCACATGGCTCACCAGCGGGGCCATGCCATGATACCGCAGGCCGCCCGCGTGGATCGGCGCCGGCACAAAGGTGTGACCCAACGTGTACATGGGCAAAAGCGGCGTCATCATCGCCACGTCGCCCGAATCGTACGCGAACGGCCCCTTGGTCAGCGTAGGGCATGCCGACGGCTCCACGGCGATGATGCGCACGTTCTTGCCGTGGATCTTGTCGCACACATACGGGAACGCGATGCCGGCGAAATTTGAACCGCCGCCCACGCAGCCAATGACGACATCCGGCTCGATCCCGAGTTTCTTGAACTGCTTCTGGGTCTCGAGACCGATGATCGTCTGGTGCATGAGGACGTGGTTCAGGACGCT
>Ga0172375_10002391_pt1 | contig 29231 bp, 26 predicted proteins | sample LakKiv1m_FD_114537 | JGI IMG/M metagenome (GOLD analysis project Ga0172375, IMG submission 114537) | Freshwater microbial communities from Kabuno Bay, South-Kivu, Congo - kab_092012_11.1m | ecosystem: Environmental > Aquatic > Freshwater > Lake | place: Democratic Republic of the Congo... | reverse complement strand
TGAGATGGATGAAAAATACCTTTTGAATCTTGGTGGGCGCGCGGTCTGGGCCGATTATGATTTTGACCAGACACAAGCGGTTTCCAATAGAGAAAAAAAGAAAATAACCGATGGGGCGATGAACTGCGGCATAGGCTACAAATACAATAAGAATTCGCAGGTCTATTTTGACTACGCGCGGGCTTTTCGCTTACCAGCGACGGATGAGTATTACCAGAATAAGTATACGGGATTTTGGGGAAGCGGAGGAGGGTTGAATACGGACCTAAAACATCAGGTCTCGCATAATTACGAGATCGGCATTCGGGATGCGTCATTGCCATGGCTTACGGCAGACATGAATGCGTTCTTGATGGATGTAAAGAATGAGATTTATTACGATCCGATCACTTATAAGAATTCTAATTACAATCCGACAACCCGTCACTGGGGTTTTGAGGTAGAAGGAAAGGCGCATGTGTTCAAGAACACCTTGGAACCTTTTATTAATTGGACATGGCAGGACGCATTTTTTAAAGGCGGAAGCTACGCGGGCCATAAGGTGCCGTTTGTTCCTCAGAATAAGGTTTCAGCAGGGGTAAGCCTTAATTTTCTGAAAAACTTTCAGGCGACATTCTCTACGAATTATGTCAGCAAGTGTTTTGCGATCAGCGATCAAGCCAATGATCAAGCGAAGCTTAATTCCTATGTGACGCTCGACTTTCGCCTTGATTATCATATTAAGGACCTTAAGATATGGCTTGGAGTTAAGAATATGCTCGATCGCTCTTACGAGGCGTATGGCGTTTATTCCTCTTCGGCAGGGGGGGTTGGCTTTTATCCGGCGCCGGAGCGCAATTATTTGATGGGAATGAGCTATGAGTTCTAACTGATCGGGTGTGCAAGGAAAATGTTGTTCCTGGTCTGGGCTGCCTAGTTTCTAGGCAGCCCATTTTGCGCAATTACTCCGTTGCAAAAATTCTCGAATTTGTTATAATGTCTTAAATTTCATATCATTAACGCTGCGTTTTATAGAAAGGTTGTACCCCATGTCGTTCACCAATTTATTCCATTTTTACCAAAAAACTGACGAGAACCACAAAAAAGATCTGAATGCCGCTTTTAAGCCGGAAGGGATCGCTGTTGTGGGGGCATCCGCGAAGCCTGGGAAGATCGGGTATCAAATCCTCAAGAATATTATTGATTGCGGCTATCAAGGTCATATTTATCCTGTGAACCCGAATGATGCGGAAGTGCTAGGCAAAAAAGCTTACAAAACGGTTGAAGAAATTCCTGAAAAAGTTGATGTCGCTGTTATCTCCATCCCGGCGCCGCTTGTTATTCAAACATTAGAAGGGTGCGCGCGTAAAGGTATCAAAGCTGTTGCGGTCATTACCTCAGGCTTTGCAGAAGTTGGCAATGTCGAAGCTGAAGCTCAGATCAAGAAGATTGCTGATAAGAACAACATCGCCCTTTTAGGCCCGAATATGTTCGGGTATGTCTATACGCCTTCCAAGCTTAACGCGAGTTTTGGCCCTGCTGATATCCGCCCGGGAAAGATCGCGTTTATCTCTCAAAGCGGTGCTTTGGCGATATCGCTGATGGGGTGGACAGCGATGGAAAAGATCGGCCTGGCGGCTCTTGTGAACCTTGGGAATAAATCCGATATTGATGAAAAGGACCTTATTGAGTATTTTAACAACGATGAAAATGTGGACGCGATCCTGATCTATATGGAAGGGATCAAAGAGGGGCGAAAATTCCTGGAAACAGAAATCAAGAAGCCCGTTGTCATATTAAAGGTTGGCTCTTCCAAGCGAGGTGCGAAGGCTGCGGCATCGCATACCGGGTCTTTATCAGGGTCGGACAAGATCTATGAGGGTGTCTTTAAGCAGCTAGGCCTTTTACGTGCCAGCACCTTTACGCAAGCCTTTGATTGGGCGCGGGCGTTTTCTTTGCCGCTTCCCAAAGGTGATGAAACCGTTATTATCACTAACGGTGGTGGTATTGGCGTTGCTACAACCGATGAGTGTGAATCCGCTGGCTTGAGCCTTTTGGATGATCCCGTTTGGCTTGAAGAAAAATTTCGTAAGACGATGCCGGACTTTGGCAGCACTAAGAATCCAGTGGATATTACCGGCCAGGGTGGCGTTTCCGGATATCGCGAGGCAACAAAGATCTCTTTCCATGAAGACAAGATTAAGGCTGTTATTATCCTTTACTGTGAAACAGCCGTCACAGATCCGATGGACATTGCCAAAGCCGTCCATGAGGAATATAAGGCTGTCGGGCGCAACAAGCCTGTTGTCGTTGCCATGGTAGGCGGTGAGCGAACCCAGTCAGCTTTACATTATTTGAATGACAATCATATTCCGGCTTTTACAGAAGTGAGCGAAGCTGTTTCAGCGCTGAAAGCACTTTATAAGTGGAAGGAGATCTCAAGCCGCAAGAAAGAAGCTGTAACGATCGACCCTGCTCCGCAAGAAGTGGTTGACATCATTGAGAAGATCAAATCCGTTGGCCGCACGGTTCTTCTTGAGCACGAAGCGCGAAAAGTTTTGGAGCTTTGCGGCGTGCCAACACCCAAATGGGGCTTTGCGCGTAATATCGATGAAGCTGTTGCCAAGGCCAAGGATATGTATCCGTTAGCCATGAAGATCGCGTCACCTGAGATCATTCACAAATCTGATGTCGGTGGTGTCGCGGTAAATATTCAAAATGAAGAACAGCTGCGGCAACAGTTCGACAAAATGATGAATAAGGTTTCCGCAGCTTGTCCAGATGCTAACATTTTAGGGGTTAATCTTATTCAGATGATGAAGGGCATTGAATGTATTGTTGGCTTAAGCAATGACCCTCAATTTGGGCCTGTGGTGATGTTCGGACTTGGCGGTGTTTTTGTTGAAGCCTTGAAAGATGTATCTTTTCGCATTGTTCCTTTCGGCAAGATGGAAGCTGGACGATTGATCAATGATATTAAGACGGCTAAGATTCTTGATGGATTCCGCGGGATCCAGGCCGATAAAGCATCCATCGTGCAGACCATTTATGCGATCCAAAAGTTGGCTCCTTTAGTCAAAGAGATCGATATTAATCCGTTGATCACGAATAAAGATGGCAGCTTTGCAGTCGACGCAAGGATTATTCTTTAGGCGGATTTCCTGAGAATCTTTATTGACAAAATTTATTACGGGCGTTAATCTAATATCAGGTTAAGTTTGTAGGAGAAGAAAAGACGTTTCGTTCTTTGATTCTCAAAACCCTTTAAACAAGGAAGGAAGTCAATGGTTAAGGGTAAAGTAAAGTGGTTCAATGCAAAAAAGGGTTACGGATTCATCGCAGCGGATAGCGGAGAGGATGTGTTCGTCCACTTCAGCGAAATTCAACAAGATTCTGGCTATAAATCATTAGATGAAGGTCAGGAAGTTGAGTTTGAAATGGTTAATGACGACAAAGGCCTTAAGGCTAAGGGTGTCAAGAAAGCCTAGGAAGGCTTTAAGCATACATAGAATAAGCGTAACCAAAAAGGGCTAACAGAATGTTAGCCCTTTTTTTATTAAATGGAAAAGCGGGAGAAGATTTCTTTCACCCGCTTATTTTTTTGTTATTTTAAGTATGTCTTACGTGCAATGTAGCTTGTGTGCAGCAAATGATGTGATTTTTCGGAAAGAGGTTTGCCTAAAAATTCATCGTAAAGTTTCTGAATGTAAGGATTGTCATGGCAGCAACGCACTTTTTGATCGCGATCGTCTTCGTAAAGTCCTTGAGCACGTTTAATGCGTAATTCGTCGGTGACACCATAGGGCTGGCCACCTCCGGCGACGCAGCCTCCTGGACAGGCCATAACCTCGATAAAATGATAAGGTGTTTCTTGGTTGTTTTTTCTAGCCTCGAGAACTTTGTTCATCACGTAACCGACGTTGCCTAACCCATGGGCAACAGCGACTCTCACTTTTGTGCCCTTAATATCAATTGTTCCTTCTTTGACCCCCTGAAGCCCGCGGACAATGTCAACTTCCACGTTTTTCAGGTTTTCACCGGTGATCATGTTGTAAGCGGTACGCAAGGCTGCTTCCATGACACCGCCAGTCGTTCCGAAGATCGTCCCGCCGCCAGCATAATTACCTAAGATATGATCTGGCTCTTCATCTGGTAGATTCTTAAAATCAATCCCAGCTTGACGGATCATGCGCGCCAGTTCACGTGTCGTCAGAGAAAGGTCAACATCTTGCTGCCCGGAAGAGAACATTTCTTGCGAGCGGATGATCTCAAATTTCTTGGCGGTACAAGGCATGATCGACACAACGCAAATGCGTTTAGGGTCAATGTGGTTCTTCTCGGCAAAATAAGTTTTGGCAAGGGCACCTACCATTTCATGAGGCGATTTGCAGGAAGAGAAGAGCTCGATGGCGCCATGGATATATTTTTCCATAAAATCAACCCATGATGGGCAGCAACTTGTGATCAGGGGCAGCGGCCCTTTCTTGTGAACGAATCGCTGTACAAACTCTGTTGCTTCTTCGATGATAGTAACGTCTGCGCCAAAGTTTGTATCAAAAACGGCTTTAAAGCCAAGGCGTCGTAAAACAGCGTATAGTTTTTTGGTTAAATTGGTTCCAATAGGATAGCCAAAGCTCTCGCCGATAGCAACGCGGACCGCGGGTGCGATCTGGGCCACGCAATAGTTGTTTTCATCTCTGAGCTTTGCCCATGTTGATTCTGTTTGATCGTATTCAAAGATGGCCCCTGTTGGGCAGTGCGCAGAACATTGTCCACAACGGACACAAGGCGACTCGGATAGGTTGATGTTAGCAGTTTCCAGATCTCCTGCAGGAGCGATGCGCATATTGATGCCACGCCCTAGGAATCCTAGCGCCCAGACGTCTTGGATTTGTTGGCACACCTCAACGCATCGGCCGCATTTGATACATTTGGCAGGCTCCAGAACGATACTTTTTGTTGAGATATCTTTTGTTTTGTTCTTGATGACCTTTTCAAAAAGTTCTTCTTGAATGGCAAAATCTGCCGTTAATTTTTGGAGTTCGCAATAATAGCTTCGTCCGCATTGAAGGCAGTCATTAGGGTGATTGGACAAAATAAGCTCAAGAACAGTTTTACGCACTTCAACGATCTCCGGGTCATGGGTGATAACTTCCATGCCGTCTTCGAGCGTGGTACAGCAAGAGCGTAAAAGTTTTTTAGAGCCTTTTATTTTAACAATGCACAGGCCGCATGCCGCTGTTGCAGGAAGGTCTGGATGTTTGCAGAGGGTTGGGATCCTGATCTGAGCTTGCTTTGCGGCGTCGAGGATGCTCAATCCTGCAGGGACGCGAACACTTTTATCATTGATCTTGGCTTTAATTGTCTTTGGTTGCATGATTAACCTCGTGTAATAGCTTTAAATTTACATCGTTCAAAACATAGGCCGCATTTGATACATTTGGCGTGATCGATGACGTAGCCTTTTTCGCGGTCACCAGAGATCGCGCTCACAGGACAAGCTTTTGCGCAAAGACCGCACTTGATACATTTTTCTGGAAGAATATCGAATTTTAATAAGTGACTACATTTGCGAGCGCGACACTTATGGTTTTGAATGTGTTCGGTGTATTCTTCGGCAAAATATTTCATTGTTGATAAGACAGGATTGCTGGCCGTTTGTCCGAGGCCGCAAAGCGATGCCTTTTGCATGGCTTGGGAGATCCTTGACATTTTGTCGAGATGATCCATTGTTCCCTGGCCGCTGGTGATCTTTTCAAGCAGATGGAGAAGCTGATAGCCGCCAACACGACACGGTGCGCATTTTCCGCAGGATTCATCAACGGAAAATTGTAGGTAGAACTTTGTGATGTCGACAATGCAGTCATCTTCATCCATAACGATCATGCCACCAGAGCCCATCATAGAACCAATAGCGATGAGATTGTCATAATCGATCGGGGTGTCCAGGAATTGCGCAGGGATAACGCCGCCCGAAGGGCCTCCGGTTTGTGCGGCCTTAAACTGTTTGCCATTTTTAATTCCGCCGCCGATATCAAAGATGATCTCTCTTAACGTTGTCCCCATAGGGACTTCAATTAAGCCAGAATTGTTGATCTTGCCGGTTAACGCAAAGACTTTTGTCCCCTTGGACTTTTCCGTTCCTATTTTAGCGAACCATGCGGAACCTTTGAGGATGATGACCGGAATGTTCGCCCAGGTTTCAACGTTGTTAATGACGGTTGGCTTGCCCCAAAGCCCTTTGACAGCTGGGAAGGGAGGCCGGGGCCTTGGCATCCCGCGTTCGCCCTCCAGAGAGGCTAAAAGCGCTGTTTCTTCACCACAGACAAAGGCGCCTGCGCCTAAGCGTATTTCAATATCAAAACCAAACTTGCTTCCCAAAATATTTTCTCCCAGAAGGCCGTAATCGCGGGCCTGGGCAATGGCAATATTAAGCCTTTCGATCGCCAAGGGGTACTCTGCGCGGATATAGATAAATCCTTTGTTCGCACCAACGGCATATCCGGCAATCGTCATCGCCTCGAGGACCGAGTGAGGGTCGCCTTCAAGAGTGCTCCTGTCCATATAGGCTCCAGGATCACCCTCATCAGCGTTACATACGATGTATTTAATGTCGCTGGAAGCTTTTTTCGTAAAAGACCATTTCATCCCGGTTGGAAAACCCGCACCACCTCGTCCGCGTAAGCCTGACTTCGAGACCTCATCAATAACCTGGTCAGGGGACATCTCAAAGAGGACCTTTTCCAGTGCTTTATAGCCATCGCGAGCGATATATTCATCGATTTTCTCAGGGTCAATAACCCCGCAATTCCTTAGAACGATACGAAATTGTTTTTGATAAAAATCAATATTCGCCACGTCGGTCATTGGATGGCGGCCTTGATCTTCCTTTGGATCATATAAGAGACGTTTTACGATCCTTCCTTTGATGATGTTTTCTTCAACGATCTCGTGAACATCTTCGGGTTTGAGCCGGACATAAAAGGCGTTGTCAGGCAAGACTTTAACGATAGGGCCTTGTTCGCAGAAACCAAAACAACCTGTTTTGACGACCTGGACATCATTTTCAAGCTGGCGTTCTTTGATCTCCTTAATAAAATTATCGTGGATCTCATGTGCGCGGCTTGATTCGCAGGCAGTTCCGGAGCAAATAAGAATATAGTGTTTGTAGGGCATAAAAAACCTCGTTAATGTTGAATAATATCAATAGAAGGCTTGTCTTGAATGTGATCGTCTAATAATGTTTTGTCCAGAATGTGTTTTTGGATGATCTTGCGCGCTGTGTCAGCAGAAACGTTGCCGTAAAGCGTTGTCGGCATATCGGGCATAAAGATCTCAACAGTAGGCTCAACGTTGCAATTGCCCATACAGCCCGTTTGTTTCACGGTGACATTCTTCAGGTTACGTTTGTCCAGTTCTTCGATAAAGGCGTCTAAGGTCTTTTTGGCTCCTGCCGCAATACCGCAGGTTCCCATGCCGACGACGATCCGAACATCTTTTTCGCTGTCACGCTTGTCCATATCATTTTTAAGTGATTCACGCATTTTTCGCAGATCATCAAGGGTTAATTTACTCATGGTCAACTCCTAAAGGTTAATAAGGTCTTGTTCAAGGCTATGGATGTATTTTTTGGCCAGCATAATGTTGCCAGCGCAAGATAGATCTCCCAGCGTTTTCTTTAGATCGCTACGAACGACAGTATATTTTTTGTCATGGCATGATCGATTTACAACAAGATCATGGTCTCCATCAAAGATCGCTAACTGTAAAAGCGTTTGGGCCACATCACCCAGAGGGGGAGTGTCTACATGCGATTTATCAAAGGCAAATGAAACCGATGTCCCAAAGTCCTTTTCAGACCTAATATCCCAAGCGCCGCCGTCTTGCTCAATAGCTTGCGCCAAAAAAGGTAACCCAAGCCCCTGGGTGCGTTCATGTTTTTTCCCGTCCGTGAAGAAAGGGCTTTGAACCTTTGATAAGGTCACCGGATCCATACCTTTTCCGTTGTCTGCGACGAGGAACTTGTATCGCTCGTCCGTTTCGATCAGATCAACGACAATGAGCGTTGCTTGAGATTCGATGGCATTCTGAACAATATCGCTTAAGAAATCACAAAGCGTAAAATGCATTGTTTAGTATTTAGAAAGGATCTCCGGAAGTTGGCTTTTTTGAAGCTTTCCGTAGACCGTTCCGTTAATGGACATGACCGGAGCCAGGCCGCAACAACCTAAGCAGCGTACGGCCTCAATAGAAAATTTTCCATCAGGGGTCATATCGTTGAGGCTCACACCTAAAATGACCTCAAGCTCTTTGACGATATCTTCGCCGCCTTTGAGATAACAAGCTGTTCCCATGCAAACGGCAATAATATTCTTTCCTCTTTTTTCTAATTTAAAGTAATGATAAAAAGTAATAACGCCATAGATCTTAGCGAGGGGCACACCTAAGACTTCCGCAAGCTTAAAAGCAACCTCGCGGGGAATAAAGCCGTATTCTTCTTGAGCCTTATGCAGGATCATGATGAGGTTCCCGGGCTTGTCTTTCCATTGGGCAATATAGTCTAAAAGCCCAGGCTTGAGTTCGAGATTTTTTATGGTTTCCATTTTAAATCCTCCTTGGGAAAGCTTAAGAATAGGTGGGATTATAAAGGAAAGCCCCCAACTAATCAAGAAAAATCTTTTGTTCTTGCTGGTACATTTAATTTGACTTTCCGTATTATTATGATACTATTGTAACATTAAAACATAGAAAGGAGCGTGTTATTGTGAGCGAGAGCAAGGAATTCATCTCACGGTTACTCAAATATAAGAACGTTTTAACTAATTTCAAGAAATTAGGGATGGTGAAAGTCTTCTCAGATAACCTTGGAGACGCGACAGGCTTGGCGTCGTCGCAGGTTCGTAAAGATTTTTCCGCTTTTAAGATCACAGGCAATAAGCGCGGTGGTTATAACGTTGACGATCTTATTGAAAAATTAGACCAGATCCTCATTGGAGACAAAAAACAGCGCGTCATCGTCGTAGGGTGTGGTAATATCGGTAGGGCGCTGATCGAATACAATGGTTTTCATGGGGAAAAGTTAAAAATTCTCGCAGGCTTTGACATCAACAAGGCAAAGTGGGATCCAGACGCAAAAGTGCCGATTTATTCGTTGGAAAAGATGGAGGACTTTGTAAAAAAGAACCAGATCAAGGTCGGCATTATTGCTGTTCCCGAGAGCGAGTCAACAGCTGTTTATGAAAAGATGGTTGCGGCGGGTATTAAGGGTGTTTTGAATTTTGCCCGGGTCTATATTCGTGAAGTGGAAGGGACCGTCGTTGACACAGTGAATATTGAGCTTAAGATCGAGAATTTATTTTATTTTGTTAATGCTTTGAATAAAGAGCATGATTATCCCAAGGTAAAGAGGCAAGTCCATGAAGATTGATCAATTGATTAAAGAGCTAGACTGCGAAGTTTTACATCGCTGCAAAGAAACCGGCGTAAAAGATCTAAAACATTTTGTTGTATCGGATTTGATGAGCGATGTCCTTCTTGTTGACGGAGAAGTCGACCTTCTCATTACGTCGCTTTCCACGGCACAAGCGATGCGGACGGCCGATATTGTCAGCGCCAAAGGCGTTATTGTCGTCAACGGGAAGGCTGTGACAGCGGATATGAAGGCCGCGGCCAAAGAATTTGACATGACGTTGCTTAAGACCAAGCTATCGACATTTGAAGCTTGTGGAGCTATTCACCGCTTGAAAGGGTCCTGATGATCATCGACAAGAACATTCCGATCAAGATGGAAGAGTCAACGTCCTTGATCTTGGACCTGATCTATCGCTTGAAGATCAAGGACGTGATGAGCCGCAACCTTGTGGTGGCCCTTCCGGAAGATCCTTTAGATCATATCAAGGCTCTCATGAAGCAAAGAAATGTCACAGGGATCCCGATCGTTAAGAAAGACCGGCTTTTGGGTATTTTAAGCATCGATGATATCTTTAAAGCGCTGGATAACGGATATATCCAAGAGCTGGCGGAAAAGCACATGTCCAAAAAACTTGTGATGCTGGAAGAAGACATGCCGCTCGCATTTGCGATCTCTTATTTTGATAAATTCAAATATGGACGTTTTCCTGTTGTCGACAAGAACAATCTTCTTGTTGGTATGATCACAAGCCGTGATATTAACGTCGGTCTTCTCATGGCGATCAATAAAGAGGTCGCGCGCATGGAAGAGCTTTTGGCGCAGAATACTCCTGTGGATGCGCAAAATATTCGCAAGACGTTCCGTATTCGAAAATATGATTTTGAGCATGCAGGCAATGCCTCGAACCGGATCAAAAAACTCCTTGTTGACCGTAAATTGGACCCTCGCGATATTCGACGTGTTGCTGTGGCCATGTATGAGATGGAGATCAATATTGCCGTTCACTCCGAGGGAGGGTCCTTAACCGTAGCGATTGACAATGATCAGGCTGAAATTATCGCCAAAGATGCGGCACCCGGCATTGAGCATCCGGAACTTGCGCTTCAGGAAGGGTATTCGACGGCCAATGAGTGGATCAAGTCGCTTGGTTTTGGGGCCGGGATGGGGCTCGCCAATATTCGCCGCGTTTCTGATGAATTTGAATTTCAGTCAGCGCTGGGAAAAGGGACGGTTGTCCGATCTGTCGTTCGTTTTAAGAGAAAAAAGGAGAATGAGGATGATCATTAGAGACTTGTTAACATGTAAAGAGCTTGTCCTTGTGCAAAAAGATTTTGATGATGCTGTGATCTCCGGCGGGTATACATCAGATCTGCTGAGCGATGTGATGGCCCATGCCGCCGCCGATAATGTTTTGATCACGATCCAGGCGCATATTAATACCGTTGCTGTTGCGAAGCTGGTCGGTATTCGCGTTTTGTTGATCGCTAATGACCGTGAGATCCTCGAGGATATGGTTCAAGCGGCTCAGAAAGAAAAAATAGCGATCTTCCGCTCAAAGTTAAACCAATTTGACCTATCCGTTCTTGTTGGCAGGTTGTTAGCAGAGGGTTGATGCTGATCAACGCAGATTTTCATATTCATTCGACCGTGTCGCCTTGCGCAAGCCTTTTAATGTCACCGAAAAGTATTGTGATAGCAGCGCAAGCTAAAGGACTATCCCTTATTTCCCTCACTGACCATAACAGTACAAGAAATTGTCCGACATTTTTTTCTCTTTGTAAAAAAGCAGGATTATTCTGCTTGGGAGGCGCGGAGGTGACAACGAGGGAAGAGTGCCATGTCCTTTGCCTTTTTGAAGAGTTAGGGACTGTTATGGAATTTGGCAAATATGCGGAGGCGCACCTTCCGGATGTCCGCAATCAGCCGGAAATTTTTGGCGACCAGGTTTATGTTAACGAGCAAGATGAAATTTTAGGCCATGTGGAGAAATATCTCGGCAATGCGACCACGATAAGTTTTTATGATCTTTGCAGGGAAGTCAAGGCTCGCGGAGGCCTTGTAATTCCAGCTCATGTTGACAGGCTTGTTTTTGGCCTTATTTCTCAGCTAGGCTTTATCCCACCGGAACCTATCGTGGATGCGCTGGAAGTTTATCATGCAAGCTGCAGCGCGGTTAACCTAGGACAACATCCTTACGCTCTTGTTTCAAGCTCTGATGCGCATCTGCCGCAAGATATTGGTTGTGTCTATAATGAGATCGAAATGCCAACATTATCGTTTTCGCATTTGAAAGAAGCATTGCAGCACAAGAAAGTTTCCATTCGAATGCGCTGATCTTTTTGTAGGTCAGGGCTTTTTGATCCTAAGGCGCGATGGATAAAAAACCTTTTTGCTTTAGCGCATTTTATGTATAATGTCTCTATTCGCAGAGATAAAACGATTTGATCCTTCAGCAGTCAGGAGAGCCTTGTTAGAAGATATGCTATCTTTAGCTTGTATCCACGCAGTTATTTTTCCGGCTTACCATTCAAGGTAAGCCGGTTTTTTTATGGGCGCTCAAAAAAGGAGGGGTTGTGAAACAAGTCAATCAAGGGTCACTGAAGGATCAGTCCGCAGGCTCCTGCTGCTGCGGCGAACTCTCTGAAGGTGAAATGCTTAAGCGCTTAGAGGAAATCATCGATACCTACAAATCTGTGGATGGGGCATTGATCCCCATTTTGCAAACAGCCCAGAATTTATTCGGATATCTCCCCAAAAATGTTTTGCGACGCATCGGTGAACGGTTAAGGATCCCGTATAGTCAAGTAGCCGGCGTTGTATCTTTTTATTCTTTCTTTTCAACGAATCCTCGAGGAAAGAATCTGGTACGTGTGTGCCTGGGAACCGCTTGCTATGTGCGCGGAGGAAAAGAAGTATTGTCGACCATGCAAAAGATCTTAGGGATTAACGTAGGCGAAACGACAGCGGATAAGATGTTTTCTCTGGAGGTCGGACGATGTTTTGGCGCTTGCGGGTTAGCGCCGGTTGTCATGATCAATGACGATGTTCATCAACGTGTTAAGCCGGCAAAGATCAAGGATCTTTTGAGTCCTTATCGCGAAGCGAAGCAGTCGACACAGGAGGCCGCCGCATGTTAACCGATAAAATTTTATCAGTGAAAGATCTAAACCGTATCAAAGATGCGGCCGTTGCGGAAAAGGCCAAGAGAAGTATTTATAAAGAAGTTTTAATTTGCACGGGAGGAGGCTGCATTGCCAGTGGCTCGCTGGAGATCAAAAGGCGGTTAGAGGAAAAAATAGCGAAAACAGGAGTTGTTATTGATGTCGTTGAGACGGGATGCTTAGGCCCTTGCGCTAAAGGGCCTGTGGTGGTGGTAAACCCCGGACATGTCTTTTATGAGAATGTCACCCCTGAGGATGTTGATCAAATCTTTGAAGAGCATCTTTTTAAAGGAAAGGTTGTCGAGAGGCTTTTGCATCGCAATTATGAAACAAATCAAGTTGTTTCCGACATCAAGGATGTTGACTTTTTTAAGCGGCAGACAAAGGTTGTTTTGCGTAATTGTGGAACGATCGATCCTCAGAATATCGTTGATTATATCCGAGTGGATGGATATCAGGCTTTGGCCAAGGCATTGACGTCCATGACCGCAGATCAGATCATTGAGGAAGTTAAAAGGTCAGGACTGCGTGGCCGCGGGGGTGCTGGTTTCTCGACAGGGATGAAATGGGATTTTACGCGCAAGGCGCAGGGCAGTGTCAAGTATGCTATTTGCAACGCTGATGAAGGGGATCCCGGGGCGTTTATGAATCGAAGCGTTTTGGAGGGTGACCCACATAGCGTCATTGAAGGAATGATGATCGCAGCGTTTGCGATCGGAGCGCGGCAAGGATTTGTTTATGTTCGGGCGGAATATCCTCTAGCTGTTTCACGATTAATGAAGGCGATCGAGCAAGCGCGTGCTTGTGGCCTTCTTGGAGAAAAGATCCTGGGAACAGATTTTTCTTTTGATCTGGATATTCGTATGGGCTCTGGGGCATTTGTTTGCGGAGAGGAGACTGCGCTGATGGCCTCGTTGGAAGGTAAGCGTGGAGAGCCGCGTCCGCGTCCACCTTTTCCAGCGATCAAAGGGCTTTGGGGTAAGCCGAGCTTGCTGAACAATGTGGAAACATATGTTAACGTGCCGATCATCCTTTTGAAAGGGGCTGATTGGTTCGCCTCCATGGGCACGGAAAAGAGCAAGGGGACAAAAGTTTTTGCGTTGGCGGGAGCTGTCAATAATACAGGGCTTGTAGAAGTTCCGATAGGGACATCTTTGGGAGAATTGATCTATGATATTGGCGGTGGCATCAAAAATGGCAAAGAATTTAAAGCAGCACAGATCGGAGGTCCATCAGGAGGGTGCATCCCCAAGCAGCATTTGAACGTTCCTTTGGACTATGACACGCTCGTTGAGCTAGGTGCTATTATGGGTTCGGGCGGGCTTATTGTCATGGATGATGATTCATGCATCGTGGATGTCGCACGATTTTTTCTTGAGTTCGTGCAAGATGAATCTTGCGGCAAATGCGTGCCATGTCGCGTGGGCTCAAAGCGGATGCTTGAGATCCTTGAAAAGATATGTAAGGGAAAAGGCGAGCCAGAAGATATCAAAAGGCTTGTTGAGCTCGGAGAAGGAGTCAAGGATTCTGCTCTTTGCGGGTTAGGATATACATCTGCTAATCCTGTGCGCTCGACGTTGCGTCATTTTCCGAAAGAATACGAAGAGCATATTCGTGATAAGCATTGTGAAGCGGGGGTCTGCCCTGACCTTGTCCGGGCTCCTTGCCAAAGTGCTTGTCCTGCAGGAGTGGATATCCCAGGATTTGTCGCTTTAACAGGTGAAGAACGCTATGCGGAAGCGCTGAAGCTTCACCGTGAGCGCAATCCTTTTGCGGCTGTTTGCGCGCGAGTCTGTTTTCATACCTGTGAGGATAAATGCCGTCGAGCAACTTTAGACGCGCCGGTCTCTATTCGGGGGGTCAAGCGGTTCATGGTGGACCAAGAGATCGTGGTTCAGATGCCGGAAATACGCCAAGATGAAAAGAATGCTGCCAGAAAGATCGCGATCATTGGCGCAGGGCCCGCAGGATTGTCGTGTGCGTATTTTCTTGCGCGCTTAGGATACCGTCCGAAGGTCTTTGAAAAAGAAATGCGGCCCGGTGGCATGCTCGTTCAAACCATCCCGGCTTATCGTCTGCCGCGAGAAACCCTTGCCAGGGAAATTCGCATGATCGAACAGCTTGGTGTTGATATCGAGACTGGAAAAGCTTTGGGGCGTGATTTTACCATGGAATCCCTAAAGAAGCATGGATATGAGGCTATTTTTATTGCTGTTGGCGCTCCTGAAAGCGTACGCTTAGGCGTGGATGGCGAAACGGCGCAGGGGGTTGTTGATGCCCTTGATTTTTTAAGGACCTATAACATCCGAGGGTCTGTTCCTGTGGGTAAGAAAGTTATTGTTGTCGGAGGAGGGAATGCGGCGATCGATGCATCGCGCAGCGCGTTGCGTTTAGGGGCCAAAGAGGTTACGGTCATTTATCGACGTAGCCAGAATGAAATGCCAGCGTATGCGGAAGAAGTCGATGAAGCTATTCACGAAGGCGTGAAGATCTTACCTTTAACACATCCGATCGAGATCAAAAAAGATCAAGAGGGCAAGGTCTGCGGGCTTAAATGTATTCATATGAAGCTTGGAGACTTTGATCAGACAGGCCGTCGACGTCCAACAGCGAGCCAAGAAGATGTCTTTGAGATCGAGACCGACCAAGTGATTGTCGCTATTGGACAGGCCATGGATGCAAAAAAACTTCTGGAGAGCTCAACGATCAAGCTCTCCGAAAGAAAGTTCATTGAAGCGGATCCTGTCTCCGGTAAGACATCGGCGGAGGGGGTCTTTGCCGGTGGGGATGCCGCGACCGGCCCGTCATCTGTTGTTATGGCTATCTCCTCCGGAGAGCGTGCCGCAGTAGGGATCGATCAATACTTGACCGGAGAAGAGCATGCTTTTTGGCGGAAACAAAGAACGATCAAGGTCGATTTTGATCCTGAGGCAGATCCTGTTCCTTATCCCCGCGATCCTTTGCGGTTGATAGACGTTGCTCGTCGCAAGTATAACTTTGATGAAGTCGAGCAATCTTGGAATGAGGGCGTGGCTCGGCGGCAAGCCAAGCGGTGTTTGCGTTGTGATTATGGAAAATGTTTGGAAGAGAAAGGGGGTAAGGCATAATGGTCAAATTAACTATTGATCGTAACGTTGTCGAAGTTTCCCCTGATATGACGATTTTGCAAGCAGCGCGACACATTGGTATCACCATTCCTACGTTATGTTATTTGGAGGGCAGAGACCCTATTGGAGCCTGTCGTGTATGCGTTGTTGAAATGCAAGGAGGGCGCAATCTTGTTTCTTCGTGTTCAACGCCTGTTGCCGAAGGAATGGTTATCTTTACGAATAGTCCGCGTGTTCGCAAAGCACGCAAATTAGTTGTTGAACTTTTATTAAGCGAGCATGAGGGGGATTGCCAAATTTGTGACCGAGGTGATGATTGCGAGCTAAAAGCGTTAGCTTACAGTTTAGGGATCCGCGAGTCGCATTATGTAGGTGAAAAACCCGTGCGTTCTTTTGATGTTACGTCGGCAGCCCTTGTGCGCGACTCAGGGAAATGTATCAAATGTCGTCGCTGTGTTACAGTTTGCAATGAAATCCAGAAAGTTGGAGCGCTTTTTCCTCAGAACCGCGGATATAGAACACTGGTCGGCCCTGCGTTTGCTTTAGGGCTTGAAGATGTCCCGTGCGTGCAATGTGGACAATGTGCGGCTGTGTGTCCGGTCGGCGCGATCGTTGAAAAGAGCCATGTGGATATGGTTTGGGAGGCGCTTGAAGATAAAACGAAGCATGTGGTCGTGCAAACGGCACCGGCTATCCGTGCGGCGCTCGGAGAGTGCTTCGATTATCCGCCGGGGACACTCGTGACTGGTAAGATGATCACGGCGCTTCGACGCATGGGATTTCATGCGGTTTTTGATACGAATTTTACAGCAGATCTAACGATCATGGAGGAAGGCACGGAGCTTTTGCTTCGCTTGAAAAAAGCCCTAGTCGACAAGCAATCAGTTGCCTTACCACAATTTTCGAGCTGCTCGCCGGGATGGATAAAGTTCACTGAATACTTTTACCCGGAGTTTTTGCCAAACCTTTCTTCCTGTAAATCACCGCAACAAATGTTCGGGGCGGTTGCGAAGACTTTTTATGCGCAGAAAAAAGGTTTGCGTCCGGAAGACATGGTGGTTGTTTCTGTGATGCCGTGTACGGCTAAAAAGTTCGAATCCAGCCGTCCAGAAATGAATAGCAGCGGCGTACGGGATGTGGACTATGTTCTAACGACGCGAGAGCTAGGCCAGATGATCAAAGCAGCGGGAATCAATTTTACGGCACTCGAAGATGGGCAGATGGATTCGCCTCTTGGGCTTTCATCAGGGGCTGCCGATATCTTTGCCAACAGCGGCGGCGTGATGGAAGCGGCTATTCGTACTGCTTACGAGATCGTGACAGGCCGCGGATTGCCAGTCGAGAATTTGCATATCCAACCTTTAGCAGGGTTAAAAGGTATCAAGGAAGCAGCGCTGAAGCTCGAGCACGTCCTTCCGGCATGGTCTTTTTTGGAAGGTGTTGAGATGAGAGTGGCTGTAGCTCATGGCTTATCAAACGCCGCAGCATTGTTGGATTTGATCAAGGCTGGAAAAGCGTCATATCATTTTGTTGAGGTTATGACGTGCCCCGGTGGATGTATCGGCGGCGGCGGACAGCCACGTTTTACGACCGATGAGGTACGCCAGGCGCGCATTAATGCGATCTATAAGGAAGATGAGGGCAAAAGTCTTCGCAAGTCACATGAGAACCCAGATATCAAGAAGCTGTATGAAGAGTTCTTGACAGAAGGGCCTTGCGGGCATAAAAGCCATGAGCTTTTGCATACGCATTATATTGACCGCCAGGGTAGGGCCTGATATTTTGTTTACCAGAAAAGACTTTGCGTCTTCGATGTTTGATGTATAATACGTTTACCTACGAGAAGGAAGCGAGAGGCTTCTGAGATCAAGGGAAAGCGCTAAAGACTTAGCGGCATTTTCATCTTTTTTGAGAGTGAATAATTTCCCCGGTTTATCGTAGGCGATAGGCCGGGTTTTTTTGTTTTATCGTTAACGAAGGAGGGGGATATGACGCCAGCCAAAAAACGAGTTGGATTTATCGGGATCGTCATTCACGATCGCAAGGAGCATGCGCCAGCCGTCAACAGGATCTTAACTGAGTTCGGCGAGATGGTCGTCGCGCGCACAGGGCTTCCGTATCATGAACGCAATGTGTCCGTTATTACGCTTGTGGTGGATGCGACAACAGATCAGATCGGGGCATTGACAGGTCAGCTAGGGAAGATCAAGGGTGTTTCTGTTAAGTCCGCATTGAGCAAGGAGTGAGGAATTTATAATGGATTATCGAATAGAGAAGGACAGCTTGGGAGAGTTAAGGGTTTTGAAGAATTCTTTATGGGGAATCCATACGCAGCGGGCATTAAAGAATTTTCCCGCATCATCCATGAGGCAAAACGCGACATTGATCAAAGCTTTGGCTTTAGTAAAGAAAGCTTGTTGTTTGGCTAACCTTGAGACTGGATATCTTCAAAAAGATAAAGCAGAAGCTATTATGAAAGCTTGTGACGAGATCATTGAGGGAAAGCATTTGGATCAATTTCCCCTTGATGCACTGCAGGGAGGCGCGGGGACTTCAGCTAATATGAATATCAATGAAGTCATTGCTAACCGGGCGCTGGAGATCATGGGATATGCGCTTGGCCATTACGATGTTTTGCATCCGATCACGGATATCAATAAGCATCAATCGACCAACGATGTTTATCCGACGGCTACGAAAGTAGCGACGCTTCAGGGTTTAAGGGCACTGAGCCGTCAGATAGAATTGCTTCAAGGTGCTTTTCAGAAAAAAGAAAAGGAGTTTGCCCGTATCGTTAAGATCGGACGTACAGAGATGCAAGAAGCTGTCCCATTGACGTTGGGGGCTGAATTTTCTGCCTTTGCCGAAGCGATCGCAAGAGATCGGTGGCGCATTTTTAAGTGTGAAGAAAGGATCCGCTCTATTAACCTAGGCGGCACTGCCGTTGGCACAGGACTAACAGCTCCTCAGAGTTATATATTTTGTGTTACAGAAAGGCTTCGTGAGTTGACAGGCTTTGGGCTAGCTCGTGCGGAAAACGTCGTTGATCAAACAGCCAATAGCGATAGCTTTGTAGAGATCGCTGGGATCCTCAAGGCACATATCGCGAATGTGATCAAGATCAGCAATGATCTTCGCCTGATGAATATGCTCTCAGAGGTACGGCTCAAAACAGTACAAGCGGGCTCTTCCATTATGCCAGGGAAGGTCAATCCTGTTATTCCCGAATTTGTCATTCAATCTTGCTTGAAGGCCCATGCGGACTGTGACCTGGTCTTTGAGGCAGCTTCACGCAGCAGTTTTCAGATCAATGAATTTATGCCCTTGTTGGCATCAAGTATTTTAGAAGCACTCGAAATCCTGATCAACATCAATGCGGTGCTGGCAGAGCACATCAAAGATCTCACAGCGAACGCTGAGATGTGCATGCGGTATGTTGATAACAACCCTTTGGTCATCACGGCCTTTGTTCCAAGCTTGGGGTATGAGCGGTGTGAGCAGCTTTTGAAAGAATTTTTTTCTCAAGGGTCAAAACAAAGGAACATTAAAGAATTTTTGGTCGGAGAACTCGGGAAAGAAGCCGTTGAGAGAGCTTTGTCTCCGGAAAACTTAATGTCATTGGGATATCGGGATCATGGAAAAAACACCTAAGTCTTTAAGGCTGCATATTGGCGTTTTCGGGCGCACGAATGTTGGGAAATCAAGTTTTTTAAATATGATCTCCGGCCAAGATGTTGCGATCGTTAGCTCTGTGCCTGGGACAACGACCGATGCCGTCGAGAAAACTATGGAACTTCTACCTCTAGGTCCCGTTGTTTTCCTTGACACAGCGGGGGTTGATGATGCCTCGCAGCTTGCTGAAAAGAGAATAGAGAAAACAGCCAAAATATTCCATCGGGTGGATATCGCATGCCTTATTGTTGAGCCGCACGTATGGAGCCATTTTGAGGACGACATCTTAGCCCGGTCCAAAGAGCAAGGCATTCCTGTCATCGCTATTGTTAATAAAATTGACCATATGCCGCCTAGCCAGGGGTTTGTTGACGATGTGGCTGCAAAGACGAGCGGCTGCATTCTTGTTTCGAGCATATTGCTGGATAAAAGAGATGAGTATGTCAATGAACTGAAAGGGCATTTGATACGATTGTGTCCAGAAGATTTTCTCCATCCGCCTTCTTTGATAGGGGATTTGGTTCCTGCGGGAAGAACTGCCATTCTGGTTGTTCCCATAGACCTTCAGGCCCCTAAAGGGCGCTTGATCCTTCCACAGGTTCAAACGATCCGGGATGCGCTTGATGCGGATGCGATGGCGTTTATTGTAAAAGAAAGAGAGTATTGCTATGCGCTTTCGCAACTGAGAGAACCGCCCGCATTGGCTGTTTGTGATTCTCAGGTTGTGTTGAAGATGGTCGCGGATACGCCAAGTCAGGTTCCCTGCACGACCTTCTCGATACTTTTTTCACGCTACAAGGGCGACTTGGTCGAGTGTGTCAAAGGCGCGTGTGCCATTGATAGGCTGAAGCCAGGAAGCAAAGTTCTTATCGCGGAAAGTTGTAGCCATCACGCCATCGAGGACGATATCGGGCGAGTTAAGATTCCGCGCTGGCTGCGACAATATTTGGGCCATGATATTGTCGTTGATGCTTATGCGGGTAAGGATTTTCCTGGCAATTTATCGGAATATAGCCTCATCATCCATTGTGGCGGATGCATGACAAATCGGCGAGAGATGCTTTATCGAATAAATTTTGCCAAGAAAAGCGGAATTCCGATAACAAATTATGGGGTATGCATATCATTTTTACAAGGCGTGCTTGAGCGGGTTTTAACACCTTTTCCGCAGGCGCTGAGCGTGTTTCAGAACGAAAGGAATAGCAGAGGTGATTAATATGGATACTGTTGAGCCAAAACAATCTTGGAACCCCATTAAACAAGAAGAGATCGATAAGTATCTTGATGACGGCAACGATTTTATTCGTGAAGACGTTATGATGCGTCTTTTGCAGGATAAGCACAGTCCCGACCGACAGCAAGTTAAGGACATTCTAGCAAAGTCTCTATCTATCCAAACTCTTTTACCTCAAGAAGCAGTGGCGTTGATGAATGTCAGCGATCCTGACATGCTTGAGGAAATGAAAAAAGCTGCTTTGGCGGTCAAGAAAAAAGTTTACGACAATCGTATTGTCACGTTTGCGCCGCTGTACTTAGGAAGTTTTTGCGTGAACAACTGCGCTTACTGTGGCCTAAGATCCGATAATAAAGATATTCATCGTTGTATATTATCCACAGAAGAAATTCGAAGAGAGGTTGAAGCGCTCGCTGGCGACATCGGACATAAGCGCCTGGTGGTTGTTTACGGGGAGCATCCCAAGAATGGTATTGATTATATTTTGGAAACGATCAAGACGATTTATAGCGTTCAGGCTAGAACAAAACACGGTGTTGGCAATATCCGTCGCGTGAATGTCAATGCGCCGCCGTTTTCGATCGAGGATTTGGCGCGCCTGAAAGAAGTTGGCTTAGGAACATATCAGGTTTTCCAAGAAACATACCATCACGAAACGTACGCCCGTGTTCATCCGGCCAAAACGATCAAGGGAAATTATGCGTGGCGGCTTTATTGTATGCACCGTGCATTAGAGGCGGGTATTGATGATGTGGGAATTGGTGTTTTATTCGGGCTTTACGATTGGAGATTTGAAGTTTTAGGGCTTTTGTATCATGCCATTGAGCTTGAGAAAAAGCTCGGTATCGGGCCACACACGATATCATTTCCGCGGCTTGAACCAGCGCATAGAGTTGAGCTTGATCAGTTCGCGCGCTATCGTGTCAATGATGAAGACTTCAAAAAGATCGTCATGATCCTTCGCTTAAGCGTTCCGCACGCAGGCCTTATCGTTACCGCGCGCGAAAATGAGCAAATGCGCCGGGAAGTCTTGGAGCTCGGTATTACACAAACCGATGCCTCAAGCCGTATCGGTGTGGGAGCTTATGATGCTCCTGAAGAAAATCAGAAAAAGGAAAAGCAACAATTTATCTTAGGTGATACGCGAAGCCTTGATGAAGTGATCAAGGAATTTGCGAAAAAAGGATACATTACCTCGTTTTGTACCGCTGGATACCGTTGCGGACGTACTGGAAAATGTATCATGGACCTCTTGCGCGATGGCACAGAAGGGAAGTTTTGCAAACTCAATGCCATTCTGACATTTCGCGAATGGTTGGATGATTTTGCTTCAGAAGAAACAAAAAGAATCGCCGAACCGGTTTTAGCGCGCGAAATTGCCGAAGTAAAGCAAAAAATGCCAAAGCTTTACCCCAAACTCATGGAATATTACGTGCGCATCCAAAAAGGTGAGCGTGACCTGTATTTATAATTTACCATGAATAAAAAACAAATCCTGGAGCATCTTAAATCTAAAGATCCTTCTGCACTTTTCAGGGAAGCAGATCAGGTACGTCAACGCTATTGCGGCGACCAAGTTCACTTGCGCGGCATCGTAGAATTTTCCAATTATTGCAGCCAAAATTGCCTTTATTGCGGGTTACGCCAAGGCAATGACAAGGCCACGCGTTATCGTATGGGCTTAGATGAGATTATTTTAAGCGCGCAAAAAGCTGTCGAGTTGTCTATTCCGACGGTTGTCTTGCAATCTGGGGAGGATCCTTTTTATTCAGTCGATGACCTTTGCCATGTTGTCCGGGAGATAAAAAAACTCAACATTGCAGTTACGCTATCCGTTGGCGAGAGAACACGCGAGGACTATCAGCGGTTTAAAGATGCAGGGGCAGACCGCTATCTTTTGCGCTTTGAAACTTCGGATGAAAAACTATACGCGTATTTAAGACCCAGGCATCATTTTTCAAAGCGCTTACAATGTCTTCAATGGCTTAAAGAATTAGGTTATCAAGCGGGTTCTGGCATTATGGTTGGTCTTCCAGGGCAGACGCTTGAAAGCATTGCTGAGGATATCCTGCTTTTTCAATTGCTTAATTTGGACATGATCGGTATTGGGCCTTTTTTACCGCATCCCAATACACCTTTAGCAGGGGATAGAAGTATTGGCATTGAAATGGTTTTGAAAGTCATTGCCTTAACAAGGATCGTGACGCAAAACACGCATATTCCTGCGACAACCGCTGTGGGCACTTTGGATGCACGCGGACGACAAAAAGCTCTTGCTTGCGGGGCGAACATCATCATGCCCAACATCACACCGATGCAATATCGGAAGTTTTATGAAATTTATCCTGATAAAATATGTTTATCCGAAGACGCCGCAACCTGTCGAGGCTGTGTCGAAAAGATGATCCTTACCGCCGGCCGCACCCTCGGCACAGGATTCGGACATACTCTAAAGTCGTAAACCCTCACAAACATCCTGTCGAATACTTTTTGACATTACTTTTAAAAATATCTTGACATTCTGATCGTAGTATCGTAATATTGCGATTAAACGATTGACTGATGACAGTCGGATTGTAAATATAAGATCGTTGACAATAAATAAGGAGGAAAAAATGGCCACGATAAAACTCAATAGCGAAAATTTTAAGAAAGAGGTTGAGCTTTCGCCTATCCCTGTTCTCGTTGATTTTTTTGCCGATTGGTGCGGCCCATGCCAGGCGCTAGCTCCTGTTCTGGAGGAACTATCAAGTGCGTACATAGGAAAATGTAAGATAGGGAAAGTGAACGTTGATGAAAATACTGATCTCGCCGTTGATTATCAGATCTCCTCGATCCCAGCTTTATTTTTCTTTAAAGGGGGTAAGGTTGTGGATCAGGTTTCTGGGGCTCTTCCCAAGAGGTCGATCGAAGAAAAAATAAATAAGTTACTTTCATAGAAGAGGATAGAAATGAAAAAGGTTTTTATTTTCACTGCGGGAGTTGTTTTGGGTATGTTTGTTCTTGGGATTAGCGCTGTCGTTTTAATGCCAAAAGCTATGATCGTCTCTCACGAAAGCCGATATGGCTTTGATGAAACTGTCCGCCAGATCGAGCAGAACATCAAGAAGGCTGGCTGGAGCCATAAAGGAACAAGCTTGATCAGCGAAGAGATTAACACTAAAATGGCCCAAGGCTTGAACGCTCGCATTGCCGCCGTGAAACTCTGCAAAGCTTCTTATGCGACGGATATTTTACGGGAAGAGCGATCGCGTTTTGCGTCTTGTCTTATGCCGTGTACGATCTCTGTCTGGGAGTCTGACGCGGGCAAGGTCTACGTGTCCAAGATGAACACGAGCCTTATGGGTAAGCTTTTCGGAGGAAAGATCGCGGAGATCATGGCTGGCAAGGTTGGCCCCGAAGAGCAAAGCATGCTAAAAGATATTATTAAACAAAATTAATTGAGGCTGATTTACATGGATCCAAGAAAGAAGATCGTTATCGTTGGAGGGGTTGCTGCGGGGCCTAAGACAGGATCGCGTATCAGCAGGCTGTGTCCTGATGCGAAGATCACCTTGATCGAGAAAGGAAAATTCCTTTCTTATGCCGGATGCGGCTTGCCGTACTACATTTCAGGAGCCGTTCATGACCAAAAAGAATTAATGTGTACACCCATTGGCGTTGTTCGAGATCCCGTATTCTTTCACGATGTAAAGAATGTTGATGTGCTCAATCAAGCCGAGGCGGTTTTTGTTGACCGACAGACGAAAACAGTTCATGTAAGGAATAACGCTTCTGGCCAACAGAGCGAGATTCTTTATGATACGCTTGTTTTGGCAACAGGAGCATCGCCGTTCGTTCCATCGATCGATGGCATAAAATTAAAAAATGTGTTCACGGTCCAGACGATCGAGGACGCGGAGGCTATCCGCATGATCCTCGCGGAAGGAAAAGCCCGCGATGTTGTCATTATCGGCGGGGGGTTGATAGGCGTTGAGATCACCGAGGCTTTGACCGAACGGGGGGCTCGAGTCACGATCATCGAAAAGCTTCCTCAAATCCTTCCTATGCTTGATCGTGAACTAGCCTTTCACGTGATGAGGCACATGGAGTCAAGAGGGGTTAAGATCAAGATAGATACAGCTGTGCAGCGGATCGAGGGAAACCAAAAGGCAGAGGCGGTTGTGACCGGCAAGGAGCGTATTGCGTGTGATTTTGTTATTGTGGCTGTTGGCGTAAGGCCAAATACCAAACTCGCGAAAGATGCCGGGCTTGCGCTTGGCAAGACAGGCGGTATCGTTGTCGATGAGCACATGCAGACCAGCGATCCTAATATCTTTGCGGTTGGGGATTGTGTCGAGTCTATTCATTTGCTGACGGGAAAACCTTGTTTTATCCCCTTAGGCTCAACAGCCAATAAGCAAGGACGTGTCGCGGCCAACAATATTTGCGGGATCAAAGATTCATTTCCGGGAGTCCTTGGGTCGACCATTTGTAAGGTTTTTGATTTTAGCGTTGGGAGAACTGGCCTTGGCGAGGATCAGGCGAGGGCGGAAGGGTTCGATATCTTAACACTTTTTAATCCAAGTCCGGATAAAGCTCATTTTTATCCTGGAGCCAAGGCAATTTTTATAAAGATGGTCGTTGACCGTAAAAGTCGACGCCTTTTAGGTTTTCAAGCCGTTGGCCCCGGAGATGTTGACAAGCGCGTGGATGTTGCCGCAACAGCTGTCACAGCCAAGATGACCGTTGACCAGATCGCGAACCTCGATCTATCCTACGCCCCTCCGTATTCACCGGCAGTGGATAATATCCTGACTTCGGCGAATGTCGCCCGCAATCTACTAGACGGCTTGTATCATTCGGTCTCTCCGGAGCAAGTCAAAGAAAAAATGGATCGCAAGGAAGATATTGTTTTGCTTGATGTTCGAAGCCTTGAGGAATATGATGGGGCGCGGATCGAAGGGTCCGTCCTGATTCCCCTAGGGCAGCTGCGGCGCAGGATCAACGAATTGCCTCTGGATAAAGAGATCATTGCCTTTTGTAAGATCTCGCTGCGAGGATATGAGGCAGCGCTGATCTTGCAATCGGCAGGGTTCCGCAACGTTAAGGTCATGGATGGTGGCATTTTGATGTGGCCTTTTCAGATAAGCACGGTAAAGCATTCAACGTAAGGCAGAGAAATGTCTATCGATAAAGCACGCTCTTATTATTTAGGAAAGAATGGCTACCCGCGGTTGGATTGCTGTCGGTCAATCGCAAAGGCTTTTCAAGAAAGATTCGCTTTTCCAGAAGGCGCAGTTGATCAGCTTGGAAATTATAGCTTTGGCCGTGCGCCCCAAGGGCAATGCGGCGCACTATATGCCGCTCAGCTTTTGTTAAAGGGCCATCAGGATGAGATAAGATCCTGCGAGACGGCCTTAGCCTTGAGCGCTGGAGCGATCGGATGTAGAGAGATCCGTCGATTACGGAAGTTAAGTTGCGCTGGGTGCGTTGAGACCATTGCCGCCCACTTAGAAAGATCACCGGCAAGCATTTTATGATAGAATACCATTCTTACAAGGAGAGGTGAATGGACCACCAAAAAGAAAGTGATATCTTAAAAGCCCTAGCTCACCCTGTGCGATTATGCATGGTGGAAGGCTTGATGAAGAATCGTTGTAATGTCACAAAGATCGTTAAGAAGATGGGTCTTCCGCAGTCCACCGTCTCCCAGCATCTAGGGATCCTGAAGAAGGCGGGTATCATCAGTCCAGAAAAACAAGGCGTAAAGACCTGTTATCATGTCACTCATGCTAAGGTCAAGAGTATTATTCAAACCCTCGGCGCATCATAAAGGAAAAGGAACTTATGCTAAAGAAATTGATCACATTTGGAATTGAACGCCCGAAAGCTGTTCTTTGGTTGACGCTGATCGTGGTTATCGCAGCGCTGCTGCAATATCCGCGCATCAAAGTTGATACAGACCCGGAAAATATGCTGCCGGACAACGCGGCTGTTCGCGTCTTTCATCGGGATGTTAAAAAAGAGTTTGCGGTTTATGATATGGTTGTCGTTGGCATCGTGAACGAAAAAGACCCCGACGGTGTCTTTAACGTGCCGACATTGACTAAGGTGTACCAGATCACAGAAGAAGTTAAAAATATCCCCGGCGTTATCGCCTCTGATATCTATTCTTTATCAACTAAGGATAATATTCAGCAAGGTGGCCCTGGAGAAGTCCAATTCAGTTGGCTCATGGCGCAGCCGCCGCAAACCCAAGATGAGGCGCTTGTGATCCGGGATGAAGCCAAGGATCATCCGATGTTATACGGCAGCGTTGTGTCAGAGGATGGCAAGGCCGTGTGCCTGTATGTGCCTGTTGAGAAAAAAGACTTGAGCTATGACGTTGTGCAGGCGATCAAAAAGATCGTTGCCAAGTACCCCGGAGAAGAAGAATTCCATTTTACAGGGCTTCCTGTGGCCAACGACCAATTTGGGGTTGAGATGTTCAAGCAGATGGCGATCTCGGCACCTTTAGCCGGGCTTGTTATTTTTCTTCTGATGTGGTTTTTCTTTAAATCCGTTGTTTTGATCGTGGCGCCCATGCTTGTGGCGATGGCGACCGTTATCGTGACCATGGGACTTTTGATCGGGTTTGGATTTCCGGTCCATATTATGAGCTCCATGATCCCGATTTTCTTGATGCCCATCGCTGTCTTAGATTGCGTTCACATCCTCAGCGATTTTTTTGAGAAATACCCTCGTTTGAATGACCGGAAAAAGACGATCTCCGTTGTTATGGACGAGTTGTTCTCGCCCATGTTGTATACGACGCTAACGACTTTCGCTGGATTTTTCTCCTTGTCGTTTACCCCTATTCCTCCAGTGCAAGTTTTTGGTATTGCGGTCGCTGTCGGCGTTGCTATTGCATGGGTTTTAACCATGGCTTTTATTCCAGCGTATATTATGCTGATGGATCCTAAGATCTTTAAAAGTTTTCATTCATCTGCAGATCAAGAAAAAAGCCCTTACCTTGATAAGATATTAAGCTTTATTCAGAGGCTTGTTTCCAAACATTTTAAAGCCGTTCTTATCGCGACTATTTTTCTCGTCGGCGCAGCTATTTATGGGATCAGCCGTATCCAGGTCAACGATAACCCGGTCAGGTGGTTTGAAGCCAAGCATCCGATCCGCATCGCGGACCGTATTTTAAATGAGCATTTTGCCGGAACGTATGAATCTTATTTGGTCCTTGCGGCTAAAGATAAGCAAGATGAAGTTTTTATACAGCCGCAGATGTTGCATTACGTCGAAGGCTTGCAACAGGCTTTGCTGGACACTGGCCTTGTGGGTAAAACCACTTCGCTCGCCGATGTTGTAAAGAAGATTTATTATGAATTGTTAGGTGGCGATAAGGTGAACAATGTGATCCCGCCAACCAAGCAAGCTGTGGCGCAATGCTTGATCTCATTTGAGAATTCCCACAAACCAGATGATCTTTGGCACATGACAACACCAGATTATTCCAAGGTGAATATTTGGGTCCAGCTTAAAAGCGGTGACAACAAGAACATGGACAAGGTCACTAAGTACGTTGCGCAGTATATCAAGGAGAATCCTCCGCCGATGGCTCTTGAAACCGGCTGGGCAGGGCTTACGTACGTGAATGTTGTCTGGCAGAATAATATGGTCGGCGGCATGCTGAACAACTTTTTAGGGAGTTTTATCATTGTTCTTTTTATGATGCTCTTTTTGTTCCGGTCGCCTGTTAAAGCGATCATCTCGATGATCCCGCTGACAGTGACGATCCTGTTTATTTATAGCCTTCTTGGTTTTTTTGGGAAAGATTATGATATGCCGGTCGCTGTTTTATCAGCATTAACCTTAGGATTGTCGGTTGATTATGCGATCCATTATATTCAGCGCATCAACGAGCTGAACCATCAGGTCAAGGATTGGAAAAAGGCCGCGACTGAAATGTTCGAAGGGCCCGGACGGGCGATCATTCGCAACGCGCTTGTTGTCGCGATAGGATTTTTACCGCTATTGGCCGCACCGCTTGTGCCTTATAAGACGGTTGGATTTTTTATGTTCACCATTATGGCGTTTTCCAGCATGTCGACACTTTTTATCTTGCCGGCCATTGTTTATTGGAAGCCGCAATGGGTTTTTGAACAAGAAGGAAAGGGCATGACATGCCGCTGCGGCAGTTGCATGCTGGTTGCTTTATTTGTTGCATCAGCTGTTGCCTATGTGCTTTTAGGCTATACGCCGGCAGGGTGGAAGCTGACGACATGGTTGAGCATTTTGGTTATTGTTGCTGCGGCAGCCATGTGCCATTTTGCGTCAAAACGTACTATTTGTTTAAACGAAAGAGGTGAAAAATGAAACGACTTGGATTGTTTGCCTTTTTATTCTTGCTGTTCGCAGCTCCTGCCTGGGCTCAAACAGTAGAGGAGATCGTCGCTAAGGCCAATCTTGCTTCCTATTACGCGGGAAAAAGCGGTCAGTCCGATGTTGTGATGACGATCACCGACTCTCAGGGCCGTCAAAGGACGCGAGAATTTCGTATTTTGCGTTTAAATGTCAAGGAAGGCGCAGAGCAAAAATTTTATGTATATTTCAAGCGCCCGACAGATGTTGAACGTATGGTGTATATGGTCTGGAAGAATATCGGCAAGGATGATGACCGATGGCTTTATTTG
>Ga0172375_10002389_pt1 | contig 29240 bp, 21 predicted proteins | sample LakKiv1m_FD_114537 | JGI IMG/M metagenome (GOLD analysis project Ga0172375, IMG submission 114537) | Freshwater microbial communities from Kabuno Bay, South-Kivu, Congo - kab_092012_11.1m | ecosystem: Environmental > Aquatic > Freshwater > Lake | place: Democratic Republic of the Congo... | reverse complement strand
GGCGGGCACGGGCAAGACCACCCTCGCCTTTCACGTGGCGGCGAAGCTGCGCAGGCCCGTCATTCTGATCCACGGCGACGACGAATTCGGCAGCTCGGATCTGGTGGGCCGAGACGCAGGATTCCGCAAATCCAAAGTCATAGACAACTTCATTCATTCCGTGGTCAAGACCGAAGAGGAGATGCAGAGCTTTTGGATTGACAACCGCCTGACGACGGCATGTCGCGACGGTTACACACTCATCTACGATGAGTTTACCCGCTCCAGGCCCGAGGCCAATAATGTTCTGCTCAGTATTCTCGAGGAGGGGATACTCAATCTGCCGAGTCTCCGGCGAACCGGCGAGGGCTATCTCGAAGTCCATCCCTCTTTTCGAGCCATTTTCACTTCCAATCCCGAAGAATACGCCGGGGTCCACAAGACCCAGGACGCTCTCCTGGACCGAATCATCACCATTAACGTGGATCATTACGACCGGGAGACGGAAATTCGAATTACCATGGCAAAATCCGGTCTCCCAATGTCGGAGGCAGAAACGATAGTGGACATTATCAGGGAACTCCGAGTGGTGGGCGTGAATAATCGCCGTCCCACAATCCGTTCCTGCATCGCAATCGGCAAGGTCTTGGCCCACGTCAACGGCAGAGCACGATCCGACGACGAGACCTTCAGATGGATATGTAACGACGTCCTGGCCAGGGATACCGTAAAGGTTACGAAAGGCGGCGAATCCATCATGCGTAGAAAAGTGGAGGAAATAATCCATAAGTTTGCCAAGCAGAAGAAGGCTCCCAAAGATTCGCTTTGATCGCATGATAGACCCCGGAGACACTACCGTGAAAATACGCAACAAGTCAAACCTGAGAGGCCTGAGAGACATTCGCACCCGATCCGGAAGGGTCGAGCGTATGGGTGTGCCGTACATGGCTTACATGAAGATTAGTTGCCTGGAAATGGAGAAAGCTCGCCGCGAGAAGGAAAGGAGCAGCGCTGAAGCCAGAATCCGCAACATAAACCAACGCCTGGGTGAGATCGAGGGTGAGAAGGGATGCATTCTCGTGCATCTGGGAGAGCGGCAGTCGGATTCCGCACCAAATCCCGGTAAGGTTGTGGACGACGCTTCCGAAGCGGGCTGCACCGGTGGCCGAGGATTCAAGATAAGATACTGATGCAAGTTGCGGTTGAATGAGTGCCTCATCCTGTCCCTTTCCCTCGGGGCGAGGGCCGGTGAGGGAGCAACGTCGTCCGTTGCACAGAGAATCGGGACAACTTGATGTTTTCTGGAAGACTTTAGGAGAGATCTCATGGTTCGAACAAAGGGCTTCAAACAGATTCGGTCAAGCAGCTCCGTCAAAGGATTCCGATCATGCCGGCATTCGACGGCGACTCCAACGGAGCTTCTGGACCGAGGCAGAGTACAGGCGGGCGAGGCCGGACGGCTTTGGAACAATATAAGGCTGGCCTGGCGGGGCCGTGTATCAGTGAAGGGTGGCCGGTGACGGGATGACGGGCCGCACCGGATTCCGATGGATCTCCACTTTCAGCTTCTGGAGGAGGAAACGGTCATGAAAATAAACTGCATCTCATGCGGTCACAATATCGAGCTGGATACCGCTTACGACAACTTTGTGGGGCTAGTGAAGTGCTATGTATGCAGCGGATTGATGGAGATAAGAACCCATGACGGCGAACTTCAAGCGGTAGGATTCGCCGTGCCTCCGCATCGGCAGGTGCAGCAGCAGCCCCCGGCCGAACCCTGATCACCGTCCGGTCTGCGAAGGCGCACCTCGAAAACTGCCCACCAGTGTGGAATGAGGGCATCTTCATTCTCCTCAGACGGTGGGGCACGGCAAGACCGATTGCTTTAGGGCAATCAGGGTCATTCGTCAAAGGACGGGACGACACATGCAGAAGCACACCACCAAGCCTGTAGGGCTAAGAGGGCGATACCTCTATGCTATTGTCCCCGGCCCCGGAAAGAGTTCCTATGGAAAGCTGGGCGTCAATGGCGGGACTGTCTACACAATCACCGATGGAGGTGTCGCGGCGGTCGTCAGTGATTTCGCGGATCAGAAGATCCGTCCCGAGCGACGGCACTTTGCTGCCCATCAGGCCGTCCTGAAGACACTGATGGGGGAATGTGACGTGCTGCCCATGTCCTTCGGAATCATTTCAAAAGGTCCCAACGCTGTGCGGCGCATTCTTGCACGTAACCGGGAAGCCCTACTCAGCCAGTTGGAACGGGTTGCGGGCAAAGTGGAAATGGGGCTGAGGGTGGCATGGGACGTCCCCAACATCTTCGAGTACATGGTGAACATTCACCCTGAACTGACGCGGGCCCGGGACCATCTACTGAGCCTCCAGCGGCCGCCCACCCAGGATGAAAAGATCGAAATCGGCCGGATGTTCGAGGAACTTCTGGAATCCGATAGGGACAAGCACACGAAACAAGTGGAAAAGGCCCTGAGCAAGCGATGTTCCGAGTTGAAAAGGAACAAGTGCCGCGAGGAACGGGAAGTGATGAATCTTGCCTGCCTCGTGTCCCGGGATTCGCAGGCGAAGTTCGAGGCCGGAGTGCTTGAAGCGGCCGGCCATTTCGATGACAACTTCGCTTTTGATTACAACGGCCCCTGGGCTCCACACAATTTTGTGGAAATCGAGGTTGACGTCTAGAAACTGAGATGGGAACAGGAAAATGCTTATAATAGACGACATCCTGTTGTCGCCATTTCGTGGGCTTCTGTGGATCTTCGAGGAAATTCAGCAGGCCGCTGAAGAAGAACGTCTCCAAGAAGCCGAAGCCCTTACCGTGCAACTGCAGCAACTCTACGCCATGCTCGAAAGCGGCAAAATATCCGAAGATGAATTCGAGCTGCAAGAATCCGAGCTCCTGGATCGTCTCGACAGCATTCAAGAAAGTGGGGCTTTTGTCGAGGACGAGGATGAATTCGAGGAGGAAGATGAATTCGACGCCTAGCATGAATTAGATTCCAAAACGCGGACTTCTTGCGCCCCAATTATCCCTCTTGTCGAGAGTAAGGCCTTATCATTCGGCCGCGAATCAGTGTGGCAGCGAAAAGACTGAAGGATAGGGACAGGAATCGAGATCCGCCGGCAATTGGCGGACACGCTGGAGGCCTCATGGACGATCAGGAGCTGGATCAGGTTGAGCACGTTACGCTCTGCGAAGCGCTTGATCGCGTACTGAACAAGGGCGCGGTAATCGTGGGAGAGGTGACGATTTCCGTCGCGAACGTTGATTTGATCTACCTGGGCATACAGGTGGTCTTATGTTCCATAGAGGCTTCTGAAGGCTTAGGCGGAGCTTCATAGAGATTCTTGGCAGTGGCTTCGGGAGCGTGCGGAAGAAGGAGTGCAATCCATGAGACCCCAGGAAAGCGAGACAATCCAATTGATGAAAAGTGCGCAGGCCGAATCCGACTTCCTTGATGATTTTGCGCGGGTGATGCAGGCCGGGGTCAACAACAAGGTTTCTTCAGGGGCCGAAAAAGGTCGTTTGAACCTCGATCCGCAAAGCGTAAAGAATGGTCTGGGGCAACTGGTCCTGACGGTCGTGAAACTGCTTCACGAGCTTCTTCAGCGTCAAGCAGTGCGGAGAATGGAAGCAGGTTCTTTGACGGATTCCGAGATCGAGAGGCTGGGGGTAACCCTCATGAACCAGGCGCAAGAAATAGAGCGACTCCGGAAGGAGTTCGGTCTCGAGGACGAAGACCTCAATCTCGACCTTGGACCTCTGGGGAAACTATTGTAGGGAGAACCAACGATGTCCGTCCAACGGTCTACACGACATTCATTAGAAAGTACCAATCTCGCGGATCTCCTGGAACGAGTATTGGACAAGGGCATTGTTATTGCCGGCGACATCAAGGTGAAACTCGTGGACGTCGAGCTCCTCACCATTCAAATAAGGCTGGTGGTGTGCTCCGTGGACAAGGCGAAGGAAATGGGCATGGATTGGTGGGTCAACAATCCTGCCTTCCAGCGACACCAACAAATTGAAGCCCCGCGTGTCGAATGACGAGTTTCTTGACAAGTCCGCTCGTTCATTGACACCGGCGGCGTCCCGACTCTGCCTATCTTAACCAGGATCGTCTCAGCTTGGTTGCGGCGGATGGGCGGAGCAACTCAATATCACAGGCGGCAAGGGGGAAAACAGGGCTGTTCTCCGGGCCAATGCTCAGGGATGAACTCCGCGCCAACCCCATGTCCGGTTTCGTGGCTGCAAACCGGCAACAAGTAAATCGGTTGCCGAGGATCTTCACGGATTTTGTGTCCAAAAATGGGGGAGATCTCAAAACACAGGTTGGCGCATCGCCATCGTCGGGCTTCGCTTCCGGCGAACGCGATAGGTGCCAAAAGGAATGGACCTCGGATGGCGAGGCAGCGCCGGAATGGGCCGGTTCAAGTTCCGTCCGATGGACGGATCGGATATGTGGGTGAGCGTCGGTGCCATGTCTCTCTTTGATTCATTAGGCCGGTTCACACGCGGACTCAGGATGATCTCCGACGTCTCCCGTCAGGATCAGGGGACCGAGGCCTTGAGAGAAAATGCTGAAAAGTGCCGGGAATTGTTCAACAACGCTGACGTAGGCCTGGCCCTTGCGGACAATGAAGGTCGTGTCATTGACGGAAATTCTGCTCTCGGAAAAATGCTCGGATACGGTCCGGAAGAACTCCAGACACTTTCATTCATTGACTTGACTCGTCCCGACGATGCGGTTTCGACGAGAAACGAATTTGATGCCGTGATCCGTGGCGAAATCTCCTCCTGTCGGGTCGAGAAGCGACACATTCGCAAGGACGGCAGAGTGCTGTGGGCAGATGTGTCGGTGTCTGCCGTCAGGTCCGAAGATGGAAGGTTGCAGGGCTTCACCGGCGTGGTCTGGGACATAAGCCGGCGGAAGAGGATCGAGGAGGGCATCGCCCTCACTATCGCAGAACTCAGAAGAGCCAACAGGGAAGCCCAAGCCCTGGTAGAGTGCGCCAAATCGCTTCTCGAACGCAGGGACTTCTCGGACTCGGTGCGGACCATATTCAATCAGGCCAAGAGCCTGGTCGGGGCTTCCGGCGGGTTCGTCTGTCTGGTAAGCGAGGAGAAATCCAACTACGAGTCTCTTTTCGTTGACATGGCCGGCCTTCCTTGCACGGTGTCGCCCTCTTTGCCCAAGCGACTCTTAGGCTTGCGCCGCGAGGCGTGCAGCGCCGGCAAGGCACTCTATGTGAACGATTTCTCCGCGAGCCGTTGGGCCGGGGCTTTGCCGCCGGGCCACGTAGCCCTGGACAATGTCTTGATAGCTCCTCTGATGGTGGAAGGTAAGCCGGCGGGCTTGGTAGGTTTGGCCAACAAACCCGGAGGCTTTGACCGCAATGATGCCCGAATGGTTCAGGCGCTTGCCGATTTGGCCGCAGTAGGATTGGTGAAGACCAAGGCTTTGGAGGAAGTGGTCACCCAGAAGGAGATCCTGGACACCATCCTTAACAATATTCCCGTCATGACCGCGTTCATCTCCAAGGACGGCCGTTACCGGTGGGTCAATCGTTGCTGGGAGAATACTCTGGGCGTCACTCTGGAAGATGCGCAAACTGGTGACGTGCTGTCGGAATTCTTCCCCAATCCCGAGTACCGGCAGATGGTCCTCGACTTCATGGAGAATCCAAAGGGAGCCTGGGCCGACTTCAAGACCCGTGCACGGTCGGGCAGAGTACTCGACACTACGGGAACCAGTGTGGCCGTGCCTGACGGCTCAAGACTCGTCATAGGCATGGACATCACGGATAGAAAAGCGGTCGAGGAGTCACTGAGACGCTCCGAGGAGCGGATACGGCTCCTCGTCGAAGCTTCCCCCGTGGGGATACGCGTGGCCAGGGGAGGCTTTTACGAATATGTCAATCCCGCGTTTGCAAGAATGTTTGGTTATGACAGACCCGAAGAAGTAGTCGGAATGGCGTCGGGCCAATTCTATGCTCCCGGAGAAAAATCCAGGATAGACGAATTGGTGAGGAGCGGTACTGAAGACAAGCAGGTCCCCCTTTACTATGAGGCCACGGCGCTCAGAAAGAACGGAGAGCGTTTTGAGATAGCCGTTCGGCTGGTCCCCATCGAAGATCCCGGCGGGCAGGCGATTCTGGCATTCGTCATAGACCTCAGCCAGCAAAGGGACTTGCGGAGACAACTTTATCAGGCCCAGAAGATGGAGGCCATTGGAACTCTTGCGGGAGGGATCGCCCACGATTTCAAAAATCTTCTTACGATCATACTGGGTTATTCGGAGCTAGTACTTGCCGACATGGAAGACGGAGCCCCAAACAGACAGGAAATTCAGGCGATCAGCCAGGCCGCATCCCGAGCAACCGATCTGGTGAAGCAAATTCTTACGTTCAGCCGGAAAGTGGAGACCAATCCTCATCCCCTCGACCTTAACGACCAGGTCTTCCACGCCAAGGAACTCCTGTCTCGGACACTGCCAAAAATGATAAAAATCGAGACGTTCCTGGCAGACGATCTCAAAACCGTGCTTGCGGACCCTTCTCAAATCGAACAGGCGATCCTGAACCTTGCCTTGAACGCGAAAGACGCCATGCCGGAAGATGGGAGACTCGTTTTTGAGACCAAGAACGTGTTCCTTGACGATGGATACTGTAGCCTCCATCCCGGCGTTGAACCGGGCGAGTACGTCTTCCTGAGCGTGACCGACAATGGACACGGCATGGACAAGGAAGTGTTGAGCCGAATCTTCGAACCCTTCTTCACGACGAAGAAACCCGGCGAAGGCACAGGCCTCGGGCTCGCTATGGTGTTCGGAATCGTCAAGGGCCATGCCGGCCACATCACCTGCCACAGTCAACCCGGGCAGGGAACATCCTTTCATATGTTCTTCCCGGTCACTATGCTGGAAAACGAAGCTGATTTGTCAGCTATCGGAGAAGTCAAAATCTCCGGCACTGAAACAGTTCTTGTTGTGGACGACGACGATTTGGTGCGGGACCTGGGCAGGAAGATTCTCTTGAGGGCCGGATACAGGGTCCTGGAAGCCCGAGACGGTGAAGAAGCGCTGGATGTCTATGGGAAGAGGAAGGACGAAATTTCTCTTGTGGTCCTGGACCTGATCATGCCGGGGATGGGGGGCAGGAAATGCCTCGAGGAGATCCTGAATCTCAATCCTCGGGCAAAGGTACTGGTCGCCAGCGGCTTGACAATGGACGAGGCCACTGCCCACACGGTGGAAACACTGGCTCAGGGCAGTATAGCCAAGCCCTTTGACCTCCATTATCTCCTCAAGATGGTTCGGAGAACGCTCGACAAGAAGTGATCTTGGAGATCGGACAGCTTTCGGACATCAAATTCTGGGAAACCTCCAGCGGAAAGTTCAATTGGGCAGCTAATCGTAACGTGATTGCCAGGTATCATGTCCGATAATGGCGATGCTCCGGTGGGGCCCGGGCAGGCAGGATGCCTGCCCCACCAAAACTTGCGTTGTCATCGCTACCAGTCCCGGATATCGAAGTCGGTTAGAATTCATGGCAACTGCCATAATCACTCCGACGCAGTACCCGTCTCGGAGGGAAGGCTATCGGGACGGCCCAGGGCTTGGAGCATGGCAACCACATCTTCGTGGATAAAGGGTTTGGCGATGAATCCCTCCACCAGTCCTTCGTTCATGGCGTGACGTATACTCTGGTCTTCCTTGTAGTAGTAGCCTGAAATCATTATTATGCTGATGGAAGAGTCCGCGGACTTTATCCGTTGTGCGAGATCCAACCCCTCGATGTCCGTAAGCTTTGCGTCTAACAAAGCAATATCGAACTTGTTGTCCTTGAGAAGCATCATGGCCGTCTCGCCGGTCTGAGCGGCTCTGATCCGATATCCGCTGTCAATAAGCAGATTCTGAAGTGCCCAGCACATGTCGGGCTCGTCATCAACCACCAGAACCAGTCCCTTGTCGTCGTGCATTATCCAACCCCCGTTGTTTAAAGAATCGGCAGTTCCACCGTGAAGATCGTGCCCACGCCGACCGTGCTGTGCACTTCAATATTTCCAAGATGCTGTTTCACGATGGAGTAGCATATGGAAAGACCCAACCCCGATCCGCGTCCTGCCGGGGACAACGTGAAGAATGGATCGAATATTTTGTCCAGATCCTCCTGCGTTATGCCGCAGCCGGTGTCTTCTATTCTTACAGACGCAACGTTCGCCCTCACCGACAAAGAAACGTTCATCCGACCCCCGCCGGGCATGGAGTTAAGGGCATTCAGAAACACGTTCAGGAACATTTGTTGGAGCAGATTGGCATTCCCGTGGACCGCAACCTTCACATCGGGATAATCCTCGGAAATTGAGATCTTCTCCACTTTAGCCTGACTCCGGAAGAGGCGTAGAGACTCACGGATCACTTCAGCCAGGTCTACCTCAGTCATCTCCGATTCTGAGGAAGGTCTGGAGAATCGCAGCAGACTCTCGATTATTGACGAAGCCCTCTGGATGCCGGAGAGTATTTTTTCAATGCATTCCCGTTGCAGCTCAGGCCCGATAGTGGGATTCTTCAGAAACTGAGCGGCCGAAGAGCACACAGCGAGAGGGTTTCTGATTTCATGCGCTATTCCTCCTGCCATCACGCCCAATGCGGCCAGTTTCTGCGCGTGAATAATCTGGGCTTCAAGCCTTCTGCGCTCGCTCAAGTCCCTCCCGGTCGCGACCACGCCCACGGTCTCACCGGTCTCCCCCTTCAAAGGCGAGAGCACCCAGCTTATGGCGGTGCGTCGGCCGCTTGCTGCAAGAAGGTCCCATTCTCCGGTATGGGGGGTCTCCCCGGACTTCAATCTTTCGAATAATTTCCTGAGTTCTTCCTTTTTGTCGGGCGCGCATCGCTCGAAGAAGGGATGGCCGACGATCTGATAAGAGGGACATCCCGTCAGTCTTTCCGCCGCAACATTCCATGTGAGCACCACCCCATCCGAATCAGTCGAGAGAATGACGTCGCTTGCGCTTTCAACCACGCTGGCCAGGTGGCGTTCAACCCTGCGGACCTCCTCGCTGAGTCGCACGTGTTCGGTCACGTCTTCCATCAACAACATGACCTTGGGCGTTTCCCCTGCGAGACTCAAGGGTAGGATGGTGTACAAATAAACGCTCATGGGAATCCCGGGAGCGCGATAAGTCATCCTCTGGCCCCGCACCGGCTGGTTGTGGGCAAACACCCGGCGGACGGCGCCTGTCAGATCCGTATTCTCCGTGATGGCTTGCGGCAGCACTTCGGCCAGTTTTTGGCCAAGGACGCTGGCCGCGTTTTTGCGGCTCTTGATCAGGAAATTCCTGTTCGCGTACACCACCCTCAAGTCGTAGTTTATGACTAGTATCGAAGATGCTATAGACTCGAGGAGCGTCGCCAAGATCTCGGTGTACCGACTTGGATCTCCCATCCCGAAATGATCCGACGGAATCATTTCTCTCTTGAGGCCACTCGCGTCCAGACCGTGGTTGGTTGTCAAAGCTTAACGGCCTCCTCGTTGGAATGAAGTAATTTGAGGGGTCCGCCGCGTTCCGCCTTTCCAGGAGTGACCGAGAGCCGCCGGCCTCGAATCATTCCGTTTCGCCTGAAACAGGCGGCAGTATGTGATATGCGCGGACCTCCGCATGGGAGTCAGGCCCACAAGTGGACACGGAAAAGTCTCCCCCCCGGTGGTGCCGCTCGGGAAACGAACGACACCTCTTTGAGAGAAGCAAATCTTGTGCCATCTATCGCTATTCCACGTGAGCGGGCTGGAGATCCCCATTCCCTCGTCTATGCAACACTGCCCCACTATGCTACATGGCCCGCGTTCCTCAAAATATGGAACGGAATCCATAGATCCGGCCAGTGTCCCTCGGTCGCCCAAGTACCATTGACTCCCTGCCGCGGATGCCGGACCTGTTGGGAATGGATGCGAGGCAATGCTGTTGACTGAAGAGAATCTCTTCAGTCACGCCATAGGCGTCATCCCCACAGCGAAGGCCGGAGTTTGGCGTCAGGAGCAGATGACTTATGGCCGATTCTAAGGAACATATGACTTGACGAGACTAGGATAGCCCACGACAATGGAACTGTGAGGGGTAGAATTCGGACGCCGCTAAGAACGGGAGCGCTTGCTGATGGATTGATCGAGATTCACTGAAAGAGGCAGGGGGGGACTGGTGGATCTCATCTTGGAGAGTGCGCGACAAGGGCCGGGAAGTGAACTGGAGGATCTACATCTCTGCTGAAAATGATCTCTCGGTTTCCAATTGCTAGATGCAAGCGGCCCTACTCCGGACCTGTGCCGGGTTGTGCTCCGTACTTGCGTGAATTCTCCCTCAAGAATAGTCGAAAAGGGGAATGTCGGTCCGGCGGTGATGGACTTTGCGGTTTATGGCGACTTGAGCCGTAGGAATTCACAGCCGGCGGTGTACGGGGTGGGACTTCATGGAAGATTTCAGGACGGCAACTATCGAGGTTGGATACGCTCTTGCCAAAGAGGATGGCTCTTTCGCAACCGGCGAAGCGGCAGCCCGCGCGGCCCTTGCAAATATCAAGATCCATCCCCTTTCGGCACTCCTGGTCTTCGCCTCGGTTCGTTACAATCTTGAAGAGTTGCTCTCCGGGATACAAAGCGAGGCAGGCGATGTGCCTGTTTTCGGCGCGAGCACAGCCGGTGAGATTTGCGGCGGGCCGCAACACAGAAGTGCCGTCCTCGTAGCTCTTGCCTCGCCTCATCTAAGAGTGAGCATCGGAATCGGGCAAGCCGTGTCTGCGGATTGGCGCAAGGCTGTACTTCAGGCGATAGGCTTTCCGGACATTGCCCCTTTCTTCTCCCCACATTCGGGAAGCATTTGGAGCGAAATGGCTCAACGGGGCGAGTCTGCCTTTGGAATGCTTTTTGCCCCGGGACACACCCGGCACGCTTATTCGCGCGGCGGCGAAATACTGGAAGATCTGAAGCGCTTTTCCTTGGGCCGCCTGCCGTTTTTTGGAGGCTGTGCCGCGGATGATTTGTTGATGGAAGGAAACTACGTCCTTTCCGGGAACCGGGCCTATCCGGACAGTATGCTGCTTGCCGTTTTTCAGACTGGTTTGAAGTTCGGCGTCGCCATGGCAGACGGTCTGAGATCAGGTCCGCGCGCAGCTACGGTCACCCGTGTCCGGGATGGCCAAATCCGAGAATTGGACGGGCAACCGGCAGCCGAAGTCCTGGCACGTATGCTGGATGTTCCCGGCGAGGCGATTGGCGGAAAAGCGGCTACGCGGACCACCGGGAAACTGCTGGCGGTCCGGCACGTCCATGATCAGGAAACCGTCAACGTGGCCGGTTATTACACGGCCCGTGACGGGGTTCACCTCACCCATCCCGTTTCGCAAGGAGCCTCCGTGGCGGCAATGGAGCCAACAACAGAGGAGATGTCGGACGCGGGGAGAGACGCATTAAGCAAGTCCATGCTTCGATCCGGAATAAGCGATCCTGCAGTAGCTTTTGTCTGTTCGTCCGCGTTCAGGTCCGGGACCCCACTAAATAGTGAGGCGGAAGAAATATCTCGTCTGGCTCAGAACATGCCATCGGCTCCTCTGGTGGGTTTCTATTCTATCGGCGAGTTGGGTGTTACCGACGACGGTCTCAGTCGTCACCAACACGGAGCAGTCACTTTGCTTCTGCTGGGCCGCGAACTGTCGCACGCCGGCCGGCTTGCCCTCGAGAACCAAGCGCTGAAACAAGAGCTGGAGGCTTCCCGGAGGCAGAGTGAACAGCTTCTGGTGGGCATCTTGTCGGCTTCGCCGGTGGGAATAGGACTCGCTGGACCCGGCAGGGATATGACGTGGGTTAACGAATCCTGGCTCAAGACCTTTGGTTACCCGGACGAGCGGGAATGCGTGGGAAGGAGCGCCAGAATGCTCTACCCTTCCCAGGAAGAATTCGAGCGGGTAGGCGAAGTGATTCACCGTGATCTCGCTGCGAACAGGCAAGCCCAAACGGATGCGCGGATGACCCGAAAAGACGGGGCAGTATTTGACGCGCACATGAGATTCAGTGTCCTTGATCCCACCGATCCTGGAAAGGGTTTCATCACAGCCGTTACGGACATATCCGACAGAAAAAGGTCTGAAGAAGAAGTAAAACAGGCCTTGGAAAAGTTGCGGCAATCCAATGAGGAAATCAAGGCTCTTCTTGACGCAACCAGAGCACTTCTTGAACATCAGGACCTTGAGCGGTCGGCCCGAGGGGTGTTCGCACCGTTCAAGGAGCTGATAGGGGCCGGCGCAGGTTTTGTGTCTCTCTTGAGCGAGGACGGCTCTGGAGATGAGGTGCTGTTCCTCGATGCAGGCCCGCGCTATTGCTCGGTGCCGGTCTCCGGCCCCATCCCTATACAAGGCCTTCGTGCCAGAGCCTACCGGACGGGTCAAGTTGTCTATGAAAACGATTTCCACGAGAGCGTTTGGACCAGGTTTGTGCCGAAAGGACAAGCGCGACTGGAAAACGTCATGTTTTCTCCCATTGCGATTCGAGGCGAGGTGATGGGATTGATCGGCATGGCCAATAAACCGGGAGGGTTCCATGACGATGACGCCCGGCTGGCTCAAGCATTCGGCGAATTGGCCGCGTTAGGTCTGCTTAACTACCGGACGGTGAAGTCTCTCGAAGTGAGCGAAGAAAAGATGCGACTCCTGATCGAGTCGTCGCCGGTGGGGATAAGAATCGCCCAGGACGGAAAATACGTCTATGTGAATCCTGCGTTCACCAAAATGTTCGGCTACGAGAGTGCGGATGGCATCATCGGGATGCCTGTGGAGACATTGTATGCCCCCGAGTCCCGGGAGCTGATCCTCCGCAATACCTCCAGGAGCAAATCCCCCAAGGAAGCGCTCTCCCACATCGAAGCTGTCGGGATCGCCTCAGATGGACGGTCATTTGATTTGGAAGCCTGGGAATCTACCATTGAGTTCCAGGGGAAGAGGGCGTCGCTCGCTTTTTTGATTGACGTGAGCGAGGCCAAGAGCCTTCGCTCGCAGCTCGTACAGGCTCAGAAAATGGAGGCCATCGGAACCCTTACGGGAGGCATCGCCCACGATTTCAACAACCTCCTACAGGTTGTATCGGGATACTCTGTAATGCTTCTCATGGACAAGCAAGAGGGCGACCCCGAATACGAGGACATCACCAAGATATTACAGGCTGCCCAGGCTGGATCCGACCTAGTGCAGAGGCTCCTCACGTTCGGCAGAAAAGTCCAACCCCATTTTCGTGCGGTCAACCTGAACAATAAGATAAGGCAGGCACGAAAGCTTCTTTCTCGAACCATTCCAAAGACAATCAAGATAGTTCTCCGCCTGCGGGATGAAGTCAGACCAGTGATTGCAGACTCATCCCAAATAGAGCAGATTCTCGTGAACCTGGCCATAAATGCGAGAGATGCCATGCCGGACGGCGGCACTCTGACCATCGAGACGGAAAACGTGATTCTGGAAGAGGAATATTGCCGGCGAGAAATCGGAGCTCGACCCGGCTTGCACGCGGCTATTACGATATCCGACTCCGGCCACGGAATGGACCAGAAATGCTTGGACCGGATATTCGAACCGTTTTTTACCACCAAAGGGCTCGGCCAAGGCACCGGCCTGGGGTTAGCTGTAGTTCACGGCATCGTCAAGCAACACGGCGGCCATATATCGTGCAGGAGCGAAGAAGGAGTCGGGACGACTTTTCGCATCTACTTGCCTGCAATTGAAAGCCAAGCGGAATCCGAAATTCCGGCAGACCTCTCGCGGGATCTTCGCGGTGGATCGGAGACCATCCTCCTGGTTGATGACGAACCGTACATACGGGAGTTTGGCCAGAGAATGCTGGGACGGGCGGGGTACGAGGTGATTACCGCCGGGCACGGTAGCGAAGCTCTGGACATTTACAGGATGATGAAAGATAGAATCGCGTTGGTGATTCTGGATGTGATCATGCCGGAGATGGACGGAAGGCGCTGTCTTGCCGGGCTGCTTTCCATAAATCCCAAGGTGAAAGTGATCATGTCCAGCGGCCACACCGAGGACAGGGTGGCCCGCGAAGCAAAGGCAGCAGGAGCAAGAGAGTTTATTCCAAAGCCTTATGACGCCCTGCTCGCCCTCCGGACTATTCGTAAGGTCTTGGATGATGGGTTGTAACGGTCGCTGATCGCGGCAATCTTTGCCCTTGCCCTTATCAGTCTGCCTGCAGGATAAAGCCATTGACGGTGAAACGTCCAATCGGTTATGACTGAATACCCTGGATAAACAGACAAGTCTTCAACCTCACGCCAAGACGGTCAATAACGTCGGTGTCTCTTACCTTTGGAGTTGAGATGAAAGTGCTCGTTACCGGAGGGTGTGGTTTTCTTGGGTCCCATGTGTGCCGGTATTATGCGGAGCGCGGTGACTCGGTCACAAGCTTGGACAACATGACCAAGTACGAGCTGGAGAGGACCGGATACGCGGCGGAAGCCGCCAGAGAGTACCACTGGCAAAGGCTCTCGGAATTGGGAGTCACTTTGGTCAAGGAGGACGTTCGCAACGCGGAGGCGGTCCTGGACTATGCCTCCGGGTGCCACTACATTGTTCACACGGCAGCTCAGCCCGCAATGACCGTGAGCTGGGAAGACCCGGTGCTGGACTTCTCCACCAACGTGTACGGAACCTTTAACGTGCTTGAAGCGGCAAGAAAGTTGGCCATACCAGTAGCCTCGTGCGCCACGATCCACGTGTACGGAAACAAGATCAACGAGACCTTGCGGGAATCGGAAACCCGGTACTTGCGCTCTCCCGCGGCCATCGGCGAAGACCATCCCACCCTGGAAGGAAATCTGTCGCCTCTGCACGCGTCCAAGGCGGCCGGGGACATCTACGTACAAACCTATGGCAGGGTTTACGGGCTGAAGGCCGCCAGTTTCAGGCTGACTGGAATATACGGGCCCGGCCAGTTGGGCGGCGAGGATCACGGATGGGTGGCCAACTTTGCCGTCCGCGCGATCCTGGGCTGGCCTCTGACTATTTTCGGAACAGGAAAACAGGTCCGTGACATCCTCTACGTGGGGGACGCGGCCGAAGCCTTTCATGCTTTCTATGAAAGCCAGGTTCCGGGCGTATACAATATCGGCGGCGGGGAGACGTGTTCCATCTCACTGTTGGAGTGCATCCGCGTCATAAGCCAACTGATTGAAACTGAGGTCAAGGTCACATTTGCAGACGACCGGTACGGAGACTTGCGGTACTTTGTGTGTGACATAACCAGGGCTAGAGAACAACTGGGGTGGAATCCCAAGGTTTTCCCAAGCAAGGGAATCGAGAATCTGATAGAATGGATTAGAGAAAACAGAAACCTCTTCTCCGCTGAATGACCGGACGACGGGAGCAGGTGCAGGGAGCAGGCTGATTTGCTGGACAAGAGAAGACTGAAATTGCTGCCTCTGGCTCGCTACAAGCTCCGGTATCTGAAATACCTCCTCTTTGATCGTAGAGACTTGGCAAATGCCCGGTCTTACGTGTGGGCCACTCTGTTCTCCAGAGACGCAGGGCTCGCCCTTCAGGACGTGGTTTACCGTCATTTTCCGCGGCTGGGGCCCTATCCCCGCCAACTGGAGATAGAAGTCACCACGGCCTGCAATCTCAAGTGTGTCATCTGCGAGCATACGTACTGGACCGAGAACCCCCGCCATATGACCCTCGATCAGTTCAAGCACGTCGTCGAGCAATTCCCGGATCTCAGATGGATAGGCGTTACGGGCATAGGATCGGGTTTTCTGAATCCCGACTACATGAAGATGCTCCGATTTCTGAAGGAGCAGAAGAAATGCTTCGTGGAATTCTTCGACCATTTCTACTCCATAGACGAGGACCGGGCCAGGGAACTGATAGAGATAGGTATCAACAAGATCTGGGTTTCTCTAGAGTCCGCAACGAGAGAATCTTACAAACGGATACGCGTCGGGTCGGATTTCGACAGGGTTATCGGCAACATACGGGCCATGATGCGTATCAAGAGAGAGTTGAGATCGCCTATTCCGGAACTCTGGTTCCACTTCATCATCAACAGGCACAACGTTGAAGAGATGGAAGATTACGTTGACCTGGTGGCCCGACTTGCCACGGAAGAGGGCGGGCTCAGCGCTCCCTTGATCTATTGGACAAGCCTCCTGCCCTTCGGCGAGGTCGAGGATCTGCATTGCCGGCCTTCTTCCGAGCGAATGGCCCGGATTGAAACACTGTGCCGGGACAGGGGAATATTTTCGGTTTTCAACGAGAACCTCACCTGCGACAAACCGATGAGCTCCTGCACAAAATGGAACGAGCCATTTGTGCTGGTTAGCGGAGACATACAGCCGTGCTGTGCGCTCAACGAAGCCAATGACAGACCGTACCAGGAAGAACACGCATTCACCAACGTCCTGGAATCGGATTTTCGCGTGTGGTGGCGCTCAAGAGCAAAAGAGGAGTTCGTGGCCAATCTCAGAGCGGGCGTCCTCAACCCTGTTTGCAGGAACTGCCACATCTTCCGGCACCCGGAGAGCGATAGTCCCGTATCCATCAGGGACTATGAACACAGGAAGAAGAGCTCTTCCTTGACCGCACCCCGCGATGGAGGCCAGACGCCCTGAATTGAGAGTCATCCACGTCACCAACTACTTTCCCGGAACGCACGAGCACGTGGGCGGCGCTGAACAGGCTTGCTTCAGAACTGCCCTTCTCGCCCGAGACCGTGGTTGGTCGGTGCTGGCAGCTACCACCATACCGGACAGAAACGAAAGACCCCAAGTTGAAACCGTCCCGCTTCCAATTGTGGAGGATTGGGCTCCGCAAAGGCTGAGGAAATACATCGAAGCCGCCAAGTGGTTCTCCATTCAGTACGACCCCCTTGCGTTTCATGCTTTCCGGAGGCTCTTGAAGAAGATCCCTGCGGATGTGGTGCATTTCCACAATTGTCAGTTTCTTACCCTCAGCTTGCTCTCCGCCGCCAGGGCCGCGGGTGCGAAGACGGTCCTATCCGTTTACGATTACTGGCTGTTCTGCCCCACCGTCATGCTCCTGGACGTGGAAAAACATTTTTGTACCAGGGCTCACGGAACCTGGTGCGTTGAATGCCTCCCGAGGAGCTTCGTCGCATTCCAGAAAGCCCTCCTTGCGTTTCGCCGCAGGACACTGGACCGTTACATGCAGCTTTGCGACGGGTTTCACGTGCTGTCGGAGCACTCCCGGTCCGTGCTGGCAGGATACGGTATACCTGGATCCAAGATACACGTCGTGCCTTTGACTTTGCCCATGGAATTCGGCAACATCGAGGTTCAGGAAGAGTCGCCCGATCCTGACATGATGCTTTTTGCAGGCTGGCTCAACGAACGCAAGGGATTGCACAGACTGCTCCAGGCCATGCCGCTGATCCTGAGGGAGCGGCCTTCGGCACATCTCACGGCCGTCGGGGGTGCGGTGCGCTTTGGAGAGGATTACCAAAAAGACCTGGATGAGATCATCGCTGCCGGAGGTTTTCGGGAGCGGGTGACCTTCACGGGCCATGTGCAGCCTTCCCGGATGAAGGGCTTCATCCAGAAAGCTTCTGTGGTGGTCATTCCTGAACAATACGAGAACATGTCGCCGCTGCTCATGATCGAGGCCATGTCCATGGGGAAACCGGTGGTGGTAAGCCGAGTAGGCGGAATCCCGGAATTCATCCAGCACAGAGTGAACGGATGGCTGGCTGATCCTCTTGATCACAGGGATTTCGCGGCGTGTGCCATCGAGGTTCTCTCTGATCCCAAGACGGCTTTGGAAGTCGGCCGCAAGGCCAGAGAGACCATCCGGGCGAAATGCGCTGACGACAAGGTCGGGCAACAGACCGAAGAAATGTACAAGAGCCTCTGATCTATTCCTCAACCTGCCAATGAGATGCTGGAGCGGGGGAGCGTTTTGTGCTAAACTTCCTAATTCATGCGATCGTGGACGATTGCCAAAGAATGATGTCCGATAATGGCTATGCCTCGGTGGGGCCGGCATTTTGCCCGGCTTTCATGGGCAGGCAAAATGCCTGCCCTGCCTAATTCTTGGGAAGAGATCGTGATCCATTTTGGGCATCAGACATGGTTTGAAATTCTTTGCTGCTGCAAGACGCATCATGCTTCATTTCGGGGAGGCTTGTTTTGGTGAAAGCGCTGGTACTTGCGGCGGGTCGCGGGACCCGTATGGAAGAGCTTTCGGAGACAGAGAACAAGTGCATGTTGAGCCTTCATGGAAAGCGTTTGATGGAGTACAGCCTTGAAAGTGCCGCCCGCCTTGACGAAATCGAGGAAATAGTAATCGTGGTGGGGTATAGGGCCGAGAGCGTCATGGAGGCCTATGGAGACCAATTCTCAGGGAAAAGGATCACCTACGTCCGTCAGCCTAGGCAAACGGGAGTGGTAAATGCCATCTCGTGTGCTGGAGCCCACCTCCGTACCGGAGACTTTTTTCTGTTTCTCGCTGACGAGGTCATACTTGGCGGTCGCCATCGCGGGATGCTGGAACTGTTTGAAACAGAGAGCCTGTTCTGTGTGTGCGGAGTATACCGCCAGGAAGACGCGGACATGATCCGGAGGACCTATTCCGTACGCTACGGACCGGACAACCGCATTCACGAGTTGGTTGAAAAACCCTTGAAGCCTTTCAATCGGATGATGGGGACAGGGAACATACTCTTCAGGGGAGCGATCTACGATTACATTGACCGGACCCCGGTAAACCCCAACCGCGGAGAAAAGGAACTGCCGGATCTCATCCAATGTGCCGTAGACGGCGGCAAGACGGTCAAGTTCTTCGAGGTTTGCGACCACTACATCAATATCAACTCGCCTGAAGAATGGCAAATTGTGGAGAGGGACTGGCCGCTGGGCTGATGATCGGACGGGGTGGCGTGCATCGGCCGCTGAATTTCCTTAGAAGAGGAGTAGAATAATCAAGCCGTGAACCGAATGATGATCCAAACCAAGACGGTTACTGCAGAGCCGCCTTCCTTCAAGGGCTTCATAAATCCCGTGACCATGGTGTCGAGCCTGTTACGGGCAAAGTCTTTGATAGGTCAGTTCGCGTGGCGTGACGTGGTGGGAATTTACAAGGGCACCTACCTGGGACTTGTATGGCAGTTGATTACGCCGCTCATGACTCTCGGAGTTTATACCCTGGCCTTCGGAGTGATCATGAACGCGCCCTCTTTCGGGGTCGGGTCCTCAGGGGGCAAGATGGATTTTGCTCTCAATCTGTTTTGCGGCCTGATCGTTTACGGGGTGTTTTCCAACACGGTGATAAGGGCGCCCAGTATAATACTGGCCAACAGGAACTACGTTAAGAAGGTGATATTTCCCCTTGAGATACTCCCCGTGGCCGTCTTGGGATCGAGCCTGGTCAGCGCGGCCATGAGTCTCGCAATTCTCATTCCTGCTCTTCTGTTGCTTATGCCGATGTCTTCAACCATGTATCTATTTCCCGTCGTTCTGGTGCCGCTGTGCGCGATGAGCCTCGGGTTGAGCTGGTTCCTCGCATCGCTGGGTGTCTTTCTCCGCGACATTGGCCAGGCGGTGAATATATTGATCCAGTTGTTCTTTTTTCTGTCCCCGGTTATATACCCCCTGGCCGCGGTGCCGGCGGAGTTCACCTTTGTTTTCGAACTCAATCCGCTCACGTACATCCTTGAGGACGCCCGGCGCACCTTGATCCTGGGACAGCAACCCGACTGGTTCTGGTGGATGGTGGTAACCGCCGGTTCACTCGTGACAATGCAGTTGGGGTACATGTGGTTCATGCGAAGCAAGAGAGCCTTCGGGGACGTGGTTTGAAGGCGTTCTAACTTGGACGGGCAAACACCATTTTACGTTAATGCGAGTGACCCTGGGTGGCAGGCACGGTTGCTTCTGTGCGAAACCAGGTCCTCCGTTGGAAGGGGGGGCATCTGCCTCACTTCCTGGAGTACGAAACAGCCTGAGAGGTCTTCTGACCGTGTATCATACTGAAACTCAACAGAAATGCCTGGTCGTAGCGGGGATGCATCGCAGCGGAACGTCTGCCATGTCGAGGGTATTGAATCTTCTCGGGGTGGACATCGGAAGCCGGCTGGTCGCGGGGAGACTTGACAACCCCAAAGGTTATTGGGAAAACGAGGACATACTTGATCTTCACATAGCCTTGCTGAGACGGCTCGGCCACTACTGCTGGGACGACGTAAGACCCTTGCCGGAAAACTGGTCCATCGGCAGCGTCGCCGCCGATGTTCGAGGGCGCATGGTCGGCCTGCTGAAACGCGAGTTCGGTGGCTCGCCCATCTGGGGGTTTAAAGACCCTCGGACCTGCCGCCTCATGAAGCTGTGGCACACGGTTTTCCGGGAACTGGGATGCAAACCCCACATAGTCATGATGTTCCGGAACCCGGTGGAAGTCGCGTCCTCTCTGGCCGTCAGAAATGGACACCTGCTTGCCAAGTCGCTGCTTGCCTGGGTCCAGCATGTCCTCGAGTGCGAAAGAGAAACCAGATGTTATCCGCGGGTTCTTGTGTCCTTCGACTCGTTCATCGCGGATCCGGAGGCGACAACAGCCAAGATCGCATCGGCCCTTGAAATAGAATGGCCCGTTCCTTACCAACAGATGGAACCTGAAATCAGGGCCTTCATGGAACCTGCGCTCAAACATCACAACGTGGCGGATGAGACGCTGGACGCGAACTCGGAAATCCCCGAATTCGTCAAGGCTCTCTATTCATGCTTGCGGTCCGCGGAACGAGAGGGGGAGCCGCTCCCTGAGGCAATCTTCGACCGGACGTCTGGACAAATCGTCGGCGAGATGAGACAATTCAGCGCAGGGGGCCTTATCGCAGATTTACTGTCCGTGAGGCGCACCAACCACGACCTGCGGCATCATATAGACGACCTCGGGCGTCAGATTGGGGAATCGTCCCGGCTATTGGGGGACCATGTATCTCAAATCGCTCAAAGAGATGTTCAGATCGCCGAAAAAGACGATGAAATCATCAGGCTGCAACACCAGTTGGCCGCCAGCGACTCAGCCATCGCGGAAAGGGACTTGGCCGTCGCGCAAATGGACTCAGCCATCGCGCAAAAGGACACGGAGATCGCTGAAAGGGTTCTGGAGTTGACTGTGCTCAGAGACAAACTTACAGAAATAGACTCGGCATACGCGCAAAAAGAACTGCAGCTCGCGGAGTTGAATGCACAGTTGGCCGAAAATGGCGCCCGGCTGGCAGCGATCCTTCAGAGCAGATCGTGGAGGATCACCAGCCCTCTCAGGTATTTGTTCGATACTCTTCTGGGGGATCGTACCCGATCATGACTGCATCCGCGTAGGTGGACGGAACTGCAAGCGATGAGACACACGATAATGCCGGAGATTGACTTGAAGCGGAAATGGCGGGGAATGGATGAGTGCCGGTAGATATTCAATTCTAATTGTGACCAGCGAATTCCTGGGACTTTTCAGGAATGGAGGAATAGGAACGGCCTACACTCTCCTTGCCCGGGAATTGGTCCGCGCAGGATGGGACGTGACGGTATTGTACGCCGGAGATGTTTCGGCAGACCCTGGCAAAGCAATCCGCAAGTATGAAAGTGAAGGCATCCGGATGGAGTTGTTGGAAGAATTCCGGTCCGGTTACCCGTGGTGGCAGCACCTCGGGATCGGAAATCCTCACTATTCAGTGCAGAGTGAGAAGGTTCATCTGGCGCTGGGGTCTCTGTTGAAATCAGGGTCTTACGATCTTGTGGAATTCCACGAATACGGAGGACTCGGATTCAGGTCCGTTCAGGCCAGGAGATCCGGCCTTATTCAACGGTGCGGGATAATAACCAAGCTGCACTCCAGCAACCAGTGGCTCCGGGAGGCCAACGACCTTTACGTCCCTTACGGCCCCCGTGAGGCCGAACTCGACTATTGTGAACAGTATTCATTCGAACATGCAGACTTCCGGACTTCTCCCACCCGGTACATGCTGGATTGGGCGGCGGCTCGCGCATGGAACTGCGGCCGTTCGTCGGTCATAAGAAACGCGTTGCAGGTTCCCGACCTTCCTGCGACATCCCAGCCGCCGGGAGCAGACTCGAGGCTCAAAGAGATAGTCTTCTTCGGCAGGCTGGAGCCGCGAAAGGGACTATTCACCTTCGCAGACGCTCTTGGGAATCTCAATAGGCCGGACATCAAGGTCACCTTCCTCGGCAAGGATCTTTTCCTTCCTCAGGTAAACACGGATGCCCGCAATTTCGTGAAGGGCAAACTACGGGCGCTGGACTTGAACATAATTACGGACATGGATCAACACCAGGCCCTGGCCTATCTAAGAAGGCCGAGTGTCTTGGCCGTCATCCCTTCGCGGCTCGAGCATTTCCCCAACACGGTGCTCGAATGCCTGGTTCACGGCATTCCCTTTTTGGCCTCAGGAGTCGGCGGTATCCCGGAGACTCTGGAATTGCTCGACGCATCGTCCGATCACTTGTTTCAACCCCACGCGGAGAACCTGGAAATCAGATTGAGAGAGCTGATTTCAGAGGGACTCCGGCGTGTGACTACCAGAGTCGCGGCAGAAACCATCGGCCGTATCAACCGGACCATTGTCCAGGATTACACGGCAATGGCCGAGCAAGTCAGGAGCCGTCCGAAACCGGCCTCCAGGAAAACCGGGCAGCCAATGGTGAGCATCGGAGTGCCGTACTTCAACATGGGAAGGTTCGTGAAGGACACACTCGATGCCTTGGAGAAGCAGGATTACTCCAACTACGAAGTGATCGTCGTGGACGACGGCTCCACCGACGAGCACTCCCGCGAAGTTTTTGAAGAATGCAGGAACCGTTACAGCCGTTTCCGGTTTTTCAGTACGTCGAATAGAGGGCTAGGCGCTGCGAGGAACTTCCTCTTGGACAAGGCTCGGGGCGACATCTTTCTTCCCGTGGACTCGGACAACGTTCCTCTTCCGTGGATGATAAGCCGATTTGCAGAGGCCATGGTCGCCAGACCTGATGTGACGGCTCTGAGTTCGTACTTTGGGGCTTTCGACGAGTCAGCCGACCCGTTGACGAGAAATGTCAATTTTGTTTATATGCCCAGCGGTGGCCCCAGCTCCATAGCACCTCTTCTTAACGTCCTGGGCGACGCAAACTCTGCGTTCAGGATCGAGTGGATTAAGGCCAACAGGTACAGCGAAGACCGTAGTATCGGAACTCACGACTGGGACCTTTTTGTGCGTCTTGTCCATCAGGGAGCCAAGTTGGACGTGATCCCCGAGATTCTGCTCATGTACCGGACCCGGAGCGATTCAATGATCCGGACTTCGTCCAGGGATGCAGAATCCAACCACATGGCCAGGACCATGTCCGCCATACTGAGGAGCAACGGAGACCATGAGCTTGAGCGGACTATGATAATGATCTCGCAATACCATTTCGGCGCCCGGCGTATGCAGGAGCTGGAGGACTCCCTCCATAGCGCACACATACATCTGGATGAAACTGGAAGATACCGCAATGCGCTCCAGGGGGAACTGGACCAGCTCAGAGGCCGCCTGGAGGAGATTGTCAACAGCAGGTCATGGAGGCTGACGGCGCCTCTGCGAAAAATCTATGACACCCTTGCCCATGGACTCAAGAAATGACGGAATCACAAAGCTCTGAACAAATGCAACGGAATTGCTCGAATCTCGGACACTCGCAGCAGGTCCAGGTGGCGGATTTCCCATCGGAAGAGCCGGAAGTGGCCATAACAGTACGTAATGTGGGAAAGTGCTACAACATATACGACAACCCCAAGGATAAGCTCAAGGAGGCCCTGTCTTTCGGAAGACTATGCCTTCACAGGGAATTCTGGGCCTTGAGAGACATCTCCCTTGACGTCATGAAAGGGGAGACCATAGGTATTGTTGGACGAAACGGCTCGGGGAAGAGCACTCTGCTTCAGATCATATGTTCGACGCTGTCACCCACGGTGGGGAGCGTGACCATGTCTGGACGAGTGGCCGCACTCCTCGAGTTGGGCTCCGGATTCAATCCCGAGTTCACGGGCAAGGAGAACGTTTACATGAACGCGGCGGTGCTCGGCTTCTCGACTGCGGAGATCAACGAGAAGTACCAGGCCATCGTAGAGTTCGCGGACATAGGAGAATTCATAAACCAGCCGGTGAAGTCATATTCGAGCGGGATGCACATGCGGCTGGCCTTTGCCGTCGCGATCAACGTGAATCCTGACATCCTGGTGGTTGACGAGGCGCTTGCAGTGGGCGACGAGCTCTTCCAGCGCAAGTGCTTTGCCCGCATTCGCGACTTCAAGCAGTCAGGGGGCACCATCCTGTTTGTATCCCACTCTGCCGGCGCGGTTATCGAGCTCTGTGACAGGGCCTACCTTCTTGATCAGGGAGAGGCTATCCTGAGCGGCATCCCCAAACTGGTGATAGCCAAGTATCACCAGTTGTGTTTTGCGCCGCAGGAAGAGAGGGCCAGGATTAGGGAAGAGATCCGCAGTCTACGCGCGCTGGAAGAGCCGCAGGCCCCATCGGACGCTTCCAAGATCCAAATCCTGAAACCCGGCAAAAGGGAAACAGGGAATCGGTCCGCCTATTTCGATCCCACCCTGGTACCGAAGAGCACCATAGTGTACCGACCCAGGGGAGCGTGCATCAGGAGCCCTCGAGTGACCACACCCGACGGCCGCATCGTGAACGTACTCCTCAGAGGGGAAGATTACGTTTACACCTATACTGTGGAGTTCTCCGAAACGCTGTACGCAGTCCGTCCTGCAATGCTGATCAAGACCATCTCGGGCGTGGAGCTGGGGGGGGCTGTCTTCCCGGGCAATTCGAGCGCGATACCCTCAGTGGAAGGGGGCGCCAGTATCGAAGTTCGTTTCAGGTTCAAGTGTCTTTTGATGCCCGGGATATATTTCCTCAACGCGGGATGCGAGGCCGTCATTGACGGGGTGCGCACTTATGCCCATCGCTGCATAGATATAGCGGCGTTCAGGGTTCAGCCCGAGAAGGACCCGATCCCCACGGCTGTGGTGGATTTCTGCGTGGAACCGGAAGTGGAGCCGGGTCCTAGGAAGCGCGGCACACACTCTCTGGCGGAGTCGGGCTGAAAAGAAGTAGGAGCGTAAGCATTCACCTACGCGTGGGGTGAGCATCCTTCGTCAGGAACTACTCGGTGAATCGTAGGACTGGCTTTCCAGCCCATCATCATGGGCATTTCAGGATAGGCAGGCTGGAAAGCCTGCCCCACAAAAAGAGTCCGCTCCCCTGATGAGTGAACGGTGACGTATCTTACGCCCCTCCGGATTGCTTCGTCGCTCCGCTCCTCGCAACGACATGCCCGGGACTTGTCGTTGCGAGCGAATCGAAGCAATCTCAAGGACCGAATGCGTAACCGTATTTACGAAAACCGGCATTTAGTTGGGCCGACTTCTTCAAGCAGCCTTGGCCTTTTCCCGGCTGCGACCGGGCCCTCGCCCAGTCCTGGTCAATTCGCCGACCTCATTCTCTTCCGAATTGCAACGAAGCGATAGCCAAACCTAGTTTCCGCGGATCTTGCCCTTGTCCCAATTCCTTAGGAGACACCGGGTTCTCAATCTCAAAGGCCAGCAGATTCTCTCCTTTCAACAGATTGCCCGGAATTTCGAGCTTTGCCGTCCCTTCCCTGAACAGTGCTCCAAGTTCGCCCAGTTCCGAGCCATTAAGTACGACGTACACCTTTTGCTTGGCGGGCATGAAGATCTTACCATTCACCAGGAGAGTGTGCTTCGCATTAGGGGCATCAGGGCTCATAGAAAAACGCACTTCAGCGACCGTCCCTTCGGACCATCGTCCCCACGGTTCCCTGCTGAGGCTCCACCCTTTTCCGAGATACGGCTCAATTTGTTCCTCATTGAACTTCAGGGTCTGCCCCATAACATAAGGGGCGACATATTCAGGCCCCACGACGGGGACTTTCTTGACATCCTTGGGACCTCCCGTGGATTGCTGGATTTTGTCACAACCGGCCAAGATTAGTGCCATGGCACAAATCCCCAATAATACCATCACTCTCCTGGTCCACATCGGCATGTTCACCTCACATTCTTGTGTTCTGGTTCCGAATCTCCGTTCACTCTCGGGGTTAGAGGAAATCGCATTGAAGAGGGCGGATACGGGCGTGCGGTCATGTTTATACCGATTACGTTCACGATGGGCACTAAGTCCCTTCATCAGACCTCAGGATAGCCGTAACACAGTCTGGTCGCTTCGGCTTATATCATACTTCCCTTCCCCCTTCAACGTGTCGAACCAGCCGGGCTGTCCGTCTGCGCTTTACCGGAAGACCGTCCAGAGTACTACCTATTCTGCTCTCAGGTTATTTAAGATAACTGAGAGTTCTCGGCCATCGTCGCTGATCCCTTTGTCTCTGGGGATCATGGCCTTGTCGCACGTGACGGCCAGCCGGAAACGATCCTTTTTCTTGAAAGGCAGCTCAAACTTGTAGGACCCCACGGAGGACAAAGTGGCCCGCCGAATCATGTGGCCTTCCACTCCGAATTCTACTGTCATAGGCAACATGTCCAAGCTTTCGAGTAAATCCGGCACCACGACCTCGCATGAAAAGATGCCCTTTTTTCCGGTCTGAACCATGAGCTTGGCACTGCCGGCCATCCATACCCACGTGTCGGGGGGGTTCGGCCATATTCCCTGCAGCGGAACTACTTCCCCGCGTTCCTGCCGCCTGATGGCTTCTTCGATCAGTTCATCGCCCGCCCTCGGTTCCCTCGATGAGAGCCCTCGCTCGTAGATGGCGTCGAGATGGTTACGGAATTGCTCCTCGTCTCTGATGAGGAGATTCCCCCAGCCCGCCGGATCCGGGCCGCCCGAAGCCAAGGTAAACTTGACGCGCCACTCGTCCACGATCTTGACCAGCGTCTCCAGGGGTATCATCTCTGCCAGATACAACTCGCAGTTGGACCAATCGCTGAACCTGCCCCAATCCATTTTCTGAGTGACCAGGCCCCTTTTCTCGGCATAATCCCAGATGTCGGTGCCGGGGTACGGTCGGAGCAGGCTCCAAGCGCCCCCCGAAATCCTGCCTGTCGCGACGTTGTGAAAAATCTTCTCCAGGGTGAAATGGAGGTCTTCTTCCGTTTCCACCGGCCCGCCGAATATGAATGCGGGATTTGCCTGAATCCCGTGCTTGTACAACAGATCGAGGGCTCGCTGGTTAACCTCGCAGGTCACATGCTGCTTGTTGTAATATTTCAACATCTTGTCACTGAACGACTCCAGCCCTATTCCCACGGACGTGACGCCGAGCTTGTTGAGCAGGCTGCACGTCTCCTCATCCACAAGATTTGCCCGCACCTGGCAGGTAAAATCGCATTTCCCCAACAGCCCCCTTGCCTCCAGATCTCCTACGATGGCCGCGAGCCTCTTTTTGCTGGCTATGAGAAGGTCGTCGAAAAAGAGGATGGTCTTGACGTTGCCAGTGCTGATAAGGTTTTCCAACTCATCTACTATGCGTCGAACCGAATGAGACCTGTAGGTCCTGAAAAGCCTGGTGGACGCACAAAAGCTACATCGGTACGGACACCCCCTGGCCGTGAACACGTGGGCCAGCGAGGAAGCCTTGAAGAACGGTAAAGTCTCCCGCAACAGGCTCGGCAAGGAGTCCAGGTCGTCAATGAACTCCCTTGGCTGAGTCGCACAAGGCTCACCGTCGTGGTAGAAGAACAGGCCCTTTATTGATTTTAGCTCCCCGTAGTTTATCCCGTTGTTGGAGATTATGGATTGCATCAATTCCACAATAGTGCGTTCCCCTTCCCCTACCACTCCCACGTCAAAACAGTCTTCCAGGGAAGTGGGGAGCAATGAGATGTGGACTCCTCCTATTATTACGGGGACATTGAGGCTCCGTTTGACTTCCCTGGCCCACTTGACCGCGATGTGGTAGTGTTCCGACACCGAGCTGATTCCAACCACGTCGGGCCTATCGGCGATCAACTCGGAGATGTTCTCTCTCATTACCACTTCAACGTCCGGAAGGGCTCTTCTCACGCTCTCGGCGACGTATCCCAACCCCAGGGGAACCATGATATTCTGGTCAGGCTTCCCGTCGTCACCCACCAGCACTGTCGCCAATATCAGTCCAAGCTTCATGATTCGGTCTCCTTGTGTTCAATTGCTTCTGTGCGGCATATTTCTTCGGTCCTCCGGTTGATGCGGGCCCAGTCCAATTCCAGACGCGGCGCTTCAAAGGTGTCATCCGCGGCCTGGGATACGCTGACCCAATCAACCAGGATTCCCAGGGATCGGGGGTCCGTACTGGAAGGATCAATATCGCTGGGGCTGACCGTCTCGGGAACGGAAAAAGTTACCTTGAGGCAATCCGGGTCCCCCTCGAAGGCCTCGTAGGGGATGTGGGCCTTCAAAACGTATTTGTTGCCTTCCAGTAGCACGAAATCATGGCTCAAGGGGATTCCGTTGGCCGCCATCTCAAGGTCTCCCAACTGTCCCATGTCCGCCATCACCACGACGACTAGATAGTAATCGGGCCTCGGAACAAGGGACATGTACAGACTGGACACGTGGCCGGGGCCTGTCCATCTGTAATATGAGAATGCGCCGTCGTTTTCTCTCTGGTACCAGTTCTCTCCGAATACCGGATCAGCGAAACTCCTGGTGTAGTACTCCTGTGGCGGCAATGACCCGCGAGACAAGAGAAAGCGTTTCCGCATGGACGAGGATTCATGAGACCGACTGTACACAAGCCTTTCGTCGAAGATCTTGCAGGCAGCGTCGTACAACCGGCGGTCCAATTCCGTGTACTTCAGCATCAACTCCATTTCCTCGTCCGTCGGTTCACTGTACGAGTATTCAGTAACGTTGAGACGGGGTCGCCAGCTCCTGGGGGACCATGCAAACCTGTGGCACAGCAGCTCGTAAGATTCCGGCAACCTCTCTACTATCCCAACGAAGTCCAAGTCCTCACTCATGCGCTTGAGGGCTATTTCAAGCGACTGAGGGTTCGAGCCCAGCTCCAGGAGAATCTTCTCTCTTGATTCGACATCGGGGTCGGGTTCCAATCCCTTCATATGCCGCCAGCGCAGGAACAAATCCTCCACCTGTGAAAAGGTGTCGGCAAGCCATTGGACCTGCGGGTTGACAATGTGCCTCCTGGATGGTCCCTGCAGAAACTCTTTGAGCGACAATTCCTCGGGGAGCCCGTAATC
>Ga0172375_10002388_pt1 | contig 29240 bp, 23 predicted proteins | sample LakKiv1m_FD_114537 | JGI IMG/M metagenome (GOLD analysis project Ga0172375, IMG submission 114537) | Freshwater microbial communities from Kabuno Bay, South-Kivu, Congo - kab_092012_11.1m | ecosystem: Environmental > Aquatic > Freshwater > Lake | place: Democratic Republic of the Congo... | reverse complement strand
GGCTACAGACTTTTAGAAAATCCCCGTTCATCTCCAACGACTTACATTAAAATACCCCGCGAATAGCGAAAGTCCGGCTAGCAAAGCCAACTTTAGAACTTTCGCACTCTCGAACTTTAGAACTTCTCTCCCCCCGAGCAAAGCCAACTTTAGAACTTTCGCACTCCCGCACTTTAGAACTTCTCCCCCCGCTAATTCCCTAATGAACGCACGCACTTCTTTTGCTATAATCGCGCCATGAAAACCTTATTTTGCGTTTTGATCTCCGTCCTTTACATGTGTCTGTGTGTCGGCGCTCAAAACGCGCCGCAAGCGCCGGCCGCCGTGCCAACACCCGCCCGCCGCGCGTTGCCGCCGGAAGCGCGCGGCATGCTGTTTGCTAAGACAGGCGGATATATTCAGGCCAAAGCCGAAGGACCTGAACTGCTCTTTCTCAACGCGCAAACGCGCGTGCCCGCGAGCGTGATCGATGAGCCGGTCGAACAGATCGGCAAACTCTTGCGCCTGCCCGCACGTCGCAAGGACACGCCAAAAACCGGCGAGCCGCTCACGGCCGCGCTCGATGCTTTGCAAGACAAGGGCGTTGCCGTTGTCGTGGCGGTGGGGGACACGCCGGGTTATCCAGCGCTCCTGATCGCGCCCGAGGCGCACTGGGCGCTGGTCAACGTGGCTGCATTGGACGGCGAGGGCGTGACCCCCGAGACGCTTGCCACACGCACGCGCAAGGAGGTCTGGCGCGCGTTCGGCTACCTGATGGGCGCGGGACACACAAAAGTCGATGCCTGCGTCATGAAACCCGTGCTTTCAACAAAAGATCTCGATGAGCTCAAAGGAGCCTGCCTCAGCCCTGAACTCTTTAACCAGATCTATGCGCATGCCCAAAAGCTCGGCATTCAGCCTGCCCGGCGCACCACCTACGCCAAAGCCGTTGAAGAGGGCTGGGCCCCGCCGCCGACCAATGAGATCCAAAGGGCCATCTGGGAGAAAAGGAAAGCTGACAAATAAGTTTACCGAGGCGAAACGCTACCGCATGAAACCCGGTAGCCGGATCGGCATGATCCCTTTCGCCTCCAGCTCCTTGTTTTTTTCAGCCAAATATTTTTCGGCGCCCTCCTTGTCGCCTGCACGCATGAGATCCATCGTAAATTTCTGAGAGGCCTGACGCTCGTTGAACGCGTCCGAGAGCGTCTTGTGATAGTACTCAAGGAAATCATCGGCGTTCCCGCCGTCGTTGATGTATTCTTTGAGCAGCTCTTTCGCGTAGGCAACATTCTCCTTTTCCGCTACCGTCTTCTCGCTGTCTTCATCATACACAAGAATATCCCGGCTGAGGATATCCGCTATGTTTTCGCCTCTCGGCAATTTCAACAAAGGCGGCGGCATGCCGCCGGGCCGTGCGTTGACGATCATGTTGATGACCTTCTCCGTACCTGATGAGTACCCCGAAGGCGTGTTGGTGGCCAGGTCGAGCATCGCATCGATACGCATGACCTTGCGCTCGGACTGCCCGCCCGGTTTTCTTTGCGGCGCGACGGGGGCTGGCGTAACTGCGGGAGCGGGGGCCGCCGGGACTGGAGGGTGCGCGTCCCCGAGAGCCGCAGGAGGCGGGTCAGACAAGTCGGACGAGTCGGACACGGGCGGACGGACGGGCGCCGCGGGCGGGAGGCGGCGTTCCGCCGCCTCTGGTAGGGACGCCTCCCCGAGGCGTCCGTCGCGACGCGAGAAAGCCCGCCACACGCCGCCTGCCGCCAGCACCACCAGCACGGCGGAGGCGTAGGCCAGCGCGCGGGGAGACGGACGCCTCGGGGATGCGTCCCTACCAACGCCGGACTCGATCACCGAGACCGGCGTCAGACCCTTGCGCCGGATCGCATCCAGCGCGGCGGAGCGGTCAACGGCGCCGAGTGCGCCCCGCTGCAACGCCCCGCTACTGTCCCGGGCTGTGTAGGTGAAAGTTTTCATGTAATGAGCGCAATTTTAGTGCTACGCGAACAGACTTGCAAGCGGGAAGATGGGAGTCTGACAAGTCAGACCCGTCAGACCTGTCCGACTTGTCCGACTATTCCGGCTTCGCCGGAATAGTCACGAGACCGCGGCACTCCGGCCAGCCGGTGCAGCCCCAGAAAGGCTCTCCGGCATGCGGCCCCGTATGTGCCTTGCGTTGCCGCATCTGCTTGCCGCAAAGCGGACACGCCGGGCCCTTGTCCGACCCGTCAGACCGGTCAGACTTGTCGGACCGGTCAGACTGGTCGGCCTTTCTTGCCGCGCTGCGCGCGGCATACAGCCGCTCGCTGAAGCCGCCCTGCGCCAGAAAATCGCGTTTCTGGGCTTCGATCTGGCGGCGCAGCAAGTAGGTGGCCTGATGCGCGGCGCAGATCAGAGTGTTGGCGGCGGTCTCCGGCGCGGCTTCGGCTGCCAGACCGGCCAAATTGTCGAGAAAGGCCTCCTCACGCAACGCGCGGCGTGTTTCCAGCGCTTCGGGCGACTCTTTCTCCCAAAGCGGCAGCCCGCGCTGGCGCAGAAAGCTCATGTAATCCGGGATCAGCTCGTCCTTGAGACTGGCCAGCGCCACATTGGTCAGCTTCATCTCGGTCTTGCGCGAAGTGGCCGCCGCGCCGCTGCCCTCGCCGATGTTGCGACTGCCGGAACGCGCGGCCTGCACCATCTGGTCATGCGTGCGCGAGCCTTTGGGGATAAAGCGGTCGCAGAAGGCCACGGTCGCGTCATAGAGCGCCTCGGCCACGCGATAGCTGCGCAAATGCCGGTAACCGCCAGACGGCAGCAGCGCTCCATTTCCGCTTTCGCTCATGGGGCGCATGCTACACCATGCGCCCCTGTCCGACAAGCAGCTTTTGTCCGACCCGTCCGACCTGTCCGACCCGTCCGACAAAAAAACAAACCCCGGGATTTCTCCCGGGGCCGGTATTACCAATCCACTAATGCACTAATGCACTAATGCACTAATGAACTAATGAACTTCTCCACTCATTTGCGGAACTTGCGGCGCAGGCCGACAGCCGCCACGCCGAGGGCCAGAAGCGCCATCGAGGTCGGCTCCGGAACAGCAGTCCACTCACCAACGCTGGCGGCCATGTTCAACACGGTTACATCTGCTGCACTCTCGGAAATGGTGCCCGCTCCGGTGTTGACGATGAACCAGTCCTGCCCTTCGTATCCGTTGAGGGTGTAGACCGCCAACATATATCCAGAATCACCCACACCGTAATTTCCCTGATTGTTCCAGTTAGCAGTACGGTTGATCGCACCGGATGCCACCACGGTGTTATCCGCCGCTCCCAGACCAAAGGTGCCTGCCTTCATGGCCGCGACTACTGTATCAACATAACCGGCGTTTCCATAGGTTGCCGCGTCCAGAATGAAGTAGTAACCGGTCACCTGACCGGCCGCAACTTTGGAACTACCCCATGTGCCATCCTCGGCGCTGGTAGGGAGGAGGAGGTTTCCCGACTGCCAGTTGATTGCGGCAGCCTGCGTGATCCCGGTGGCCAAGACAGCCGCCAGAAGTGTCGTCATTTTTTTCATCTCTTTTTGTCCTTTTCTTGAATCGCCCGGCCGGAACAGCCGGGCGAAATCGTTGTCAATTATTACAGCATCGGGTTGGGGATGATGATCTCTGCACCCGGATAACCAGTGAACACTGTCATCCCTTGGCCAGCAATGATTGCCGTATCGTTGTAAGTCGGTCCTTCCAGATCAACATCATCAAGATCATACCAGCCGTCCTCGACCTCAAATAACTCGTTTTCATCCAGAATCTCACGCGACACGTAGGTTGCTGTCAAAACCCTAGCGCCAGCCGCATTGAAAATCTGAATTGAATCCTCAAACAGCGCGAAGTTCTCGTTGGCCTTGATGTCACCGAGCGTCAGATTGACCGGCGAGGCGTTGCCCAAAAACGTATAAGCGTTTTGTGCTAAGGTGACCGAAACATCCTGCTGAATTACTTCGCCGACATACAGCAAGCCAGCGTCTGCATAGCCAGTGAAGACTGTCAAACTTGTTCCATACGCCAACTCGGTGTCATTGTAAGTCGGTCCTTCCAGATCGACATCGTCAAGATCATACCACCCGTCCTCGACCTCAAACAACTCGTTTTCATCCAGAATCTCACGCGACACGTAGGTTGCTGTCAAAACCCTAGCGCCAGCCGCATTGAAAATCTGAATTGAATCCTCAAACAGCGCAAAGTTAGCGTTGGCCTTGATGTCGCCCAACAACATAGTTCCTCCGACCATGCCGATCGGAGCCAGAGTGGCGCAGGTGAATGTGTATCCGTTCTGCGTGAGCGGGATCGTCTGGTACCCCACGATGTTCTTGCTCTCGACCTGGGCGAACACCGCGCCAGCGAGAACACACGCTGCGAATGCAGTCAATGACTTTTTCATGTTTTCACTCCATCAGGAATTCGTTTGAGCTTCGGGGTTCAGGTCGTTTCACTCGCCCATTGCCGCACTAATCAACTAATGCCTAAAGCACTAATAATGCCTAAAACACTAATGAACTAATGAACTAATGAACTAATGAACTTCCCTCTCCTTTCCGCTTTCAGCCAAATTCCAGTTTGTTAAGGAACCCTTTTCCAAAATACACGCACAGTTTAGCCGAACGGCCAACCGCGCGTCAACAACTTTTTTTAAGAATTTTTTGGTCGGGGGTTTTTTCATCGCGGCTCGGCGGGGACGCCCCGCCCTACCGGCACGGGACCCCTTGGCCGGGCTTGATTCCCCGGCGGGCGGCGAGGAACTTGGCCAGCGACGATCCGCCCGGCAGGCCCCGGACGCCCCGCTCCAATGCGTTGTCTACCCTTTTCCAGCGCTCCCCGTTCGTAAAAGCAATGATGCCTGAACCGCTCTTCGGCCATTTTCCCGTTCGTTTGCGGTGCTCGTCGGCCCACGCGAGAATCTGCTCCTCGGTCAGGAACCGGCCGCCCAGCGGAGGGCGGGGCGGCGGCGGAAGAACGGCGCGCCGGGGCGGGGCCGCGCCGTCCGCCCAGGGCGACCAGTCGAGGCGGGATTCGGCGAGGCCGTCGCGCAGGATCAGCCGGACGGGGACCTTCTGGCGCTTGAGCAGTTTCGCGACGACGGGGGAGACTCCCGAAGCCGACGCGATGATGATCCGTTCGAAAAACCCGTTTTGGGACGCCTCCAGAAACGCGTCTACATGCTCCTTTAAAAGAGTGCCCGAAATCCTCAATGAAACGAGAATACCCCTAAGTTGTCCGGAGGCGATTCAGCTTTGTTGATCCGCACCCGAGTTGTCCAGGGCGTTTCTATATGGCAGAAGACTCCAAATAGAAACGCCCTGCGAGTTGTCCTTCCGCGCGCTGCGGCGCTTGACCCTGCGCGGGTTCCGTGCTACTGTTCAGATCACACGCAGACGACGCCAAGCTATGAACGAATCCGATACGCTGGTCAATGTGATTTGCCTGAAGTGGGGCACGCGCTACGGTCCCCACTACGTCAATGTTCTCTACGACGGCATTCGCAAACACCTGCACCGGCCCTTCCGCTTCGTCTGTATCACCGACGACCCATCAGGCCTGCAGACGGGCATTGAGACGCCTCCCCTTCCGCCCGACCCCGGCACGTCGATCCCGTGGCCCAATGTGTTCATGAAGCTGCTGGTCACGGCCGACGGTTTCGCCGGGTTGAACGGGCCGACGCTTTTTCTCGACGTCGACTTGGCGATCACCGGCGATCTCGATTGCTTCTTCGATTACTGTCCCGGAGAGAACTGCATCATTCACAACTGGATCGAACGGCGCAAGACGCTCTTCCGGAAGGTGCCCGACATCGGCAACTCGTCGGTCTTTCGCTTCGAAGCCGGAAAGTCCCAGTATATCTGCGACACGTTTCTTCGCGAGATCGCGCGGGCGACCGACCGCACGCAGTTCCGCACCGAGCAGGCCTTCTTAACCCACGCCATGCGCACGTGCCGGTGGTGGCCCGACGCATGGGTCCGCAGTTTCAAGCGCCACAGCATGCGGCCGTTTCCCCTCAACCTCTGGTTCGCGCCCACGCTCCCCGCGGGAACCAAGATCTTGGTTTTCCACGGCAAGCCCGACCCGGACGAGGCGCTCGCCGGATACCGCGGCAAGCGCCCGCACCAACACACGCTTCCGGCGCGCTGGCTGGCCCGGTATTGGCAGGCCGCGGCCAAACCGGACTGAACGGCGCGGCTCTGCCGCGCCGACCGCCCAAGACACGCGAAACACTCATGTCGGTTTCAGACAAAGCCACCGTTCGGATTTGGGGCTGCAATCCAGCCGCCCGGAACATCATGCACTATTTCTGCGCATGCGTCTCCGACCGATTCGCGTTCGTCGAAACCCCGGAGCGTCCCGACTTCGTTTTTTTCGTCAACATCGATCCCACCGTCCTGCGCCACGGGGGCGTGCGCATCTTCTTCGCCGGCGAAAACGTGACGCCCGATTTCAACGTCGCGGACTATGCGGTCGCCTTCGACCGCCTGTCGTTCGGCGACCGCTACCTGCGGTGGCCGCTCCTGCGCACCTACGCGAGTTATGAGGTCTTGCGTCGTCGGCCGCGGCCCGCCGCGGACGAGGCGTGCCGCGGCCGCACGGGGTTCTGCGCCTGCGTGGTGTCGAACATGTCGCGACGCGAAGGCGACCTTGAAGCCTACGTCGAGTGTTTCTCCGCCTACAAGCCGGTGGACTGCGGAGGCCGCTGGCGGAACAATGTGGGGGGGCGGGTGGCCGACAAGCAGGCCTTCCTCCGCACGCACAAATTCTCTTTCGCCTTCGAAAACACCTCGTATCCGGGCTACGCCACGGAAAAGCTCGGCGACGCCTTCGCGTCGGGCACCATTCCGATCTACTGGGGCGATCCAGACATCGAGCGCGACATCAATCCAGAAGCGTTCGTCAACTGCCACGCCTTCGCGTCGCCGGAGGCTGTGCTCGCGCGCGTGAAGGAGATCGATTCCGACGAGGCGCTTTACCACGCCATGCTGGCCGCACCGATCTTCTGCGGCGGCACGGAACCGCAGGAACTGGGCGAAGACCGACTCGCCGCCTTTTTCACCAACATCTTCAGCCAGCCTTTGCCACAGGCTTACCGCAGACCACTGGGGCGCTGGGGGCAGAAATACGAGTCGCGCATGAGGCTGGCCTTCTTCAATCCGGTCGGACAAACGTGGTTCCTCGCCAAAGAAGCCCTGCGCACCTTGCGCAAGAAACGCACGCGAGTCGCCCCGCCCTCTGTGTAAAGACGGTTGTACGGACGCCCCGTCAGGAATTGGAAAACGATGAACATCGACGGCTGTTTGGTCATCAACCTCGACCACCGCACGGACCGCTGGCAACAATTCTCGTCCTATGCGGAGACCTTCCACCGCCTGGGCATCGCCCCGGAGCGCCGTTCCGCCGTACTCGGACGCGAGATTCCCGGATTCGGCGAAAAGCCTTGGTTCCGCAGGGGGTGCGACGGCAAACGCGCGCGCGCCTGGGCCGGAAAGGCGGGCTGCACCCTCTCGCACGTGCAGGCGATTCGCGAGGCGCGTGCGCGCGGCTGGACGACGGTGCTCGTGCTGGAGGACGACGTGGTCCCATCCGGGTCGATCGAAACGATCTGGCGCGCCGCCTCGGCGTGGCTCGGCCGGGCCGGCAGCGACTGGGCCGCGCTCTATCTCTACGGGCATCACCCGCAAGCGCCGACGCGGCTGTGCGCCGACGGCTCTGTCTGCCGCATCCATGAGATCTGCGGCGCTTTCTCCACGACGGCCTACCTGCTGAACGTGGGTATCGCCGGACCGCTTTTACGGCAGCTTCCCGAGGACGCGGAGATTTGGCGCTGGACGGCGCGCCACAAGACCATCGACCGCTGGCTGGCGCACCACCTCATGTTGTTCGGGCGCGTCTACGCCTGCGTGCCGACCGCGTTTCTTCACGCCGCGACGGTTTCCGATGCCACCACCGCCGCGCAGGCCTACGAGGCCCCCGCCTACTCCCCGGAGGAGTTGTCGGCCAAAACCGCGTCGCACTTCGAACAGGCCCGCGCCCGGCGGGCGGCCACGGTCGCGGTCTTGTCCAAACTGACGATTTTCCGCTGCGCCGCCAAACGCATCCGAGGGCTTTGACATGGGAACCGCTCCGCGCGTGGCCGTCGTCGGCAAAAGCAACCATCTCTCTTGGGATCTCCACGTCGCCAACGCTTTTCGCCGTTTGGGTTGCGAGGTTCGGCACACGCCCTACAACCGCTATCCGCCGGACTTGCTGGCGCTTCGCGCGCTGACCCAACTCGTTCTGGGCAAGCAACGCATGCGCGAGCGTGCGACCGCGTGGTCCGTCAACCGCTGGGCGCGCGATCTGGCGGCGTTCCGCCCCGACCTCGTTTTCATGACCAACGCTTTTTTCGTGCCGCTGGAGTACTACCGGGAGGCGCGTCGACTCGCTTCCTCCCCCAATGTGTGCGCGTGGGACGGCGACGGCGGCGAGAGTTCCATCAACCAACCCTACTGCCGCGAGATGGATATTCTTTTCGAATCCGGCACGGCCTTGGGGAGAAGTCGGCTAGGAATCGCGGTCGAGACGCTGCCCTTCGCGGCTGACGAAACGGTGTACCAGAACCGCAGGCAAACGCGCGACAACAAGCTTTATTTCTGCGGGAATTGATGCCCCGCTCGTCGTGCCGGTATTTGACCGACGACCCGTAGTTGCGGAGTTTCCGGACCGCAGCGGCAAGATCGTCTTCGTTCGTCACGACCGCGCCCGCATCCGAAAAGGCACCGAGGTTCTTCCCGGGGTAGAAGCTGAACCCCGCCGCGTGCCCAAGCGCTCCGGCGCAAACACCGTAGTAGCGGGTTCCATGCGCTTGCGCCGCGTCTTCAATGACCTTGAGGTCGTGGCGCGAGGCCAGCGTCATGAGCGCGCCCATCTCCGCCGGATGCCCGTACAGATGGACAGGCATGATGGCCCGCGTGCGCGGCGTGATGAGCGCTTCGACCTTCTCCATGTCCATGTTGAAGAAGCGCGGCTCGATGTCGACGGGCACCGGCGTGGCCCCCGCGCAAATTCGCGTCGGCCGCTTGATCCAAGCCGCGTTTTTGGAACGCGGATAGAGGTCGTTGGTGAACGTCGCGTTGGCCCCGATGCAGACGTCGCTTTCGACCGTCACTCCGTCCCAGAGCTGAACGCCGCACTTGACCGTCACGCGGTCGCCGATCACGACCTCGTTTTCGATGAGGCAATGCGAACAGATGTTGCAGTTCCGTCCGATTTGCGCATCGGGCAAAACGACGCAAAACTGCCAGATTTTGGTTCCGTCTCCGATCGCCTTCGTCTGGACATCCGACAGAGGGTGAACGAATCCGCTCACGCTTTTTCTCCCCGTGCAGTTCTGACGCGCAGTCAGCCGCCCAACAGAATAACGGGTGCTCCGGCCGCTTTCATACGCGTTCGCGCGAATGGAGTCGGCCGCACCTTTTTCAGCATCATAGGAAAAGCGGAAAAGAAGCGCCAGTACAAAGGAACATCAACAAAAACCGCATGAGCCAAGAAATCGACCCTGCGCGTGTCGGGCGCAACGCAATGGGAATGCGGACGCTTTCGCCTGTTTCCGTCAGACCAGCTTGCGGCGGATCATCTCTTCGGCGATCTGAACGGCGTTTTGGGCGGCACCCTTGCGGATGTTGTCGCCGCAACAGAAGAGAGCGAGACCGTTCTCGACGCTCGGGTCGACGCGGATGCGGCCCACGTTGACCACGTCGCCGCCGCCCGTGAAGAGCGGCATCGGATACTGGCCCGCAGATAGGTCGTCGATCACTTTGACGCCCTCCGTTTGGGACAGGATCTCGCGCGCCATCTCCGGCGTCATCGAGGCGCTGAACTCCGCGTGGACCGCCACCGAATGGGCGTAGAAAACCGGCACGCGCACGCAGGTGCTCGCGACTTTCAGGTCGGGAACGCCGAGAATCTTGCGCGATTCGAAAGTCATTTTGGCCTCTTCGGTCGTGAAGCCCGGAAGCTCTTTCTTGGGGCTGCCGATCTGGGGCAATACGTTGAAGGCGATCTGATGGGGAAAGGCTTTCACGGTCAGCGGCGCGCCCGCCGCATAGTTCCGGACCTGCTGTTCCAGCTCGTCGATCGCCGCCCGGCCCGCGCCGCTGACGGACTGGAACGTCACGGCCGTCAGGTGCTTGAGCGGCACGCGCTTGTGCAGCGGCGCGATGCCCATCAGCGTGATGATCGTGCTGCAGTTCGGGTTGGCGATGAATCCCTGATGCTTGTCGAGCGCCTCGGGATTGATCTCGGGGATCACCAGCGGCACGCGGTCGTCCATGCGGAAGTCGTCGCCGTTATCGATGACGACGCACCCGCGCTTGACCGCCTCCCACCCATACAGCTTGGACGCGCCCTTGGAACCTTCCGTGCCCGCAAAAAGAACGATGTCCAAGCCGTCGAACGCCTCGGGTTTGACTTCGCGCACATGAAACGTCTCGCCCGCCACCTCCTCATCGCGATCGCGCGTGGCGAGGATGCGAATCTCACTGGCGGGAAACTTCCGCTGACGGAGGACCTTGACCATCTCCGTACCCACCGCCCCAATGCCGACCAAGCCCACTTTGTACTGTTTCATCTGCTGACCTTCTTATTGCCGAAAAATGGGGCGTAGTTTATTCCAAACGTTTCCAAAGCGCAAACGCAATTTGGCCGACCCATCGTAATCGGTCGGGTCATCTCGCCAATGCCATGTCGATCATTCGCAGCTCCACCGACGCTTCTCCGCCGAATTCGTTCTGCGTCATCTCGAATACGACATCGAACCGGTCGGCCTCGCGAATCGCTGCGGCGCGCGCCCCGTTGCGGAACCAGACGCCGCGGACCACCGCCCCCGACGCCAGTTCGAACGCCAGTTGCAGATGTTCGCCGGCCGAGCCCACTGGCTGGACCCGCCGAACGACCACATCTTTCAAACCCCAGCGCGGTGCCGGGTTCCCCATGCCGAAGGGTGCCAACCTCTGTTGCTCCGCGTAGAAGGCGGTCGAAAGATGTTCCCTTCCCAGCCAGCCGTCGACCGCCAATGTCGGTTCCGTCCCCACGGCCTGCCGCCCGCAGGCTTCGCAAAACAATTTCCTGAACGCCTCAAACCGACCGGGTTTTACGCGGAACCCGGCCGCGCGGGCGTGCCCGCCGAAACCCGCCAGCGTTTCGTCGGAGGCCTTCAATGCGTTCAGCGCATGATAGCCCTCGCATGCCCGAACGGAACCCCGTCCCACGCCGCGTTCATCGAAGGAAACCACTGCCGCCGGACGCCCCGTCTCATCGCTCAGCCGCGCCGCCACAATGCCGATGACCCCGGGATGCCATCCGTCTTCGCCCGCGTGTGGTCCATCGCCGCCCACCACCACCGCCGCGCCGCCAAACGTCCCCGCCGCCAGCCCGCACTGCCGCCGCGCGGCGTCGACGATTCGCGCCTCGACCCCCTTGCGCTCGCCGTTGTAGGCCTCCAACCGGGCGGCCAGCTCCGCCGCACGATCCCGGTCGCGCGTGGTCAGCAACTCGTAGGCGACCATCGCCGAACCCATGCGCCCCGCCGCGTTCAACCGAGGACCGAGAACAAAGCCGAATGTGCCCGCGTCGACTTCCGAAATCGTCTGGGACAACGCCCGCGTCAGCAGCGCGCGCAGCCCCTCGCCCGCCCATCGCCCCCAGTGTTTCAAGGCACCCGCCACAAACACGCGGTTCTCGCCCGTCAGCGGAACAATGTCGGCGACCGTCGCGACGCCTACCGCAGCCAACAGCTCCCCGCCGAAGGGTTGTCCGCCGTACCAGCCCCGCGCGCGCCCCAGCTCGGCCAACGCGTGCGCCACCTTGAAGGCCACGCCCGCCCCGCACAAGTGTTCGGCCCCTGGCGACGCGCCGAGCTGCGGGTTGACGATCACGTCGGCGGCCGGCAATTGCGCGCCCGGCTCGTGATGATCCGTGACGATGACTTCGACGCCTTTCTCCCGCAGCCAAGCCACCTCCGCGACCGCCCCGATGCCGCAGTCCACCGTCGCCAGCACCCCCGGCGGTCCGCCGCGCTGATGCAAGCATCGCTCTAACGCGGCGAACGTCAACCCGTATCCCTCCGGTTCGCGGACCGGCAGAAACACCTCTACCCGTCCGCCGATCCGACGCAGCGCCATCGCCAATACCGCCGACGCCGCCACGCCGTCGGCGTCGAAATCGCCGAACACGACAATCTCCCGTCCGCCGCGCACGGCCGCCCACAGGCGTCCCGCCGCCTCGCGCACACCCGGAAAGTCAAACGGTGCGGACAACTGCGTTTTCAGGTCCGGTGTCAGAAAAGCCTCTGCGGCCTCGCGCGTGCCGACGCCCCGCGCCATAAGCACGCGCGCCATCGGCACCGACAAATCAAGCGCCGCCGCAAGCTTCTGGGCCGACGCGTCGTCGACGACAGTTGTCAGCCATTTGTATTTCGGCAACATGCCATTTTAATAGCTTTTTCTGACTCCGTGCGCAAGGTCAAACCTCGGTCACCCGTTTCCCATTCCATTTGCATTCCGCGATCCCTTTCGACATACTCACGTTCATCCTGCTCATGCCACGGCCTAGGCTCGGCACCTACCGCAGCATGCGGCACCACTCCGAAAAAGGCTTTCCAGTGAACGCACATGCCTGATCCCTTCCCATCGGCTCCACTCGGACCACTCGTGCGCGATGCCGCCACGCGCCGATGGCTCGCCTTCGGCATACCGCTCGCCGTCTTCGAGACCTACCGGGCCGCCGACGTGCTTCCCTTGCTCCACGAAGTCGAGGCCGCCGCAGCGTCGCGCGGGCTCTACGCCGTCGGCGCACTGGCCTACGAGGCGGCACCCGGCCTCGACCCGGCTCTGACCGTCTCACGCCTCGCACCCGCAACGCCGCTGGCCTGGTTCGGCCTCTTCGACGCGCCGCGCGTCGTTCCGCCGCCCGTCTCCGCGCCCGCCGTCACAGACGCCGTGTGGTCGGCGACGCTCTCGCCGAAAGCCTACCGCACCGCCTTCGACCACATCAAGCGGCACATCCGTGAGGGCGACGCGTATCAGGTGGACCTCACCTACCGACTGCGTGCCGCGTTGCGCGAACCGCCCTTTGTTCACTTCGCCCGGCTCGTGGCCGCCCAGCGCCCGGCCTACGCCGCCTTCCTGCCGACGCCCGACTGGACGGTGTGCAGCGCCTCGCCCGAACTCTTCTTTGATTTGGACGGAGACCGCCTCGAATCGCGCCCCATGAAGGGCACGGCACCGCGCGGGTTGACCTTGGCGGAAGACCGCGAACACGCGGCAGCGCTATCCGCCTCGGAAAAGAACCGCGCAGAGAACGTGATGATCGTCGACATGGCGCGCAACGACATCGGCCGCGTTTCCTTTGCCGGAAGCGTCGACGTTCCCGAACTCTTTGCAATTGAGAAATACCCCACTGTTTGGCAAATGACTTCCACCGTACGCGGACGCACTCATGCGTCTGTCTCGGAAATCTTCAGCGCCCTCTTTCCGGCGGCCTCCATCACTGGCGCGCCCAAGAGCAGCGCCATGCGCCTTATCGCGGAACTCGAATCCGGTCCGCGCGGATTCTATACGGGGGCCGTGGGCTTCTTGGCTCCGGAACGCCGCGCCCAATTCAACGTCGCCATCCGCACGCTGGTGACCGATGCCGACAGGCGCGCCGAATACGGCACGGGCGGCGGCGTAGTCTGGGATTCCGATTGTGCGCTGGAGCAGGACGAGTGCCGTACCAAGGCGCGCATTCTCGAGGAAGCCTCCGATCCGTTCTCGCTCCTCGAAACCATGCTCTGGAAACCCGCAGACGGCGTGTTCTTGTTGGAGTTCCATTTGGTCCGCCTCGCAGAGTCGGCGGAATACTTCGGCGTTGCGCTCGACCTCCATGCGGTCCGCGGCAAGTTGGAGGACCTTGCGGCGGGACTGCCGCGCCAACCGCACCGCCTTCGCCTGCTCGTGGCGCAAAACGGTGCCGTCTCCGTCGAAGCCGTTCCTTTCGACCCGCCTGCAGCGGATGCCGTCGTGCGCGTGGCGCTGGCTCCCGCGCCCGTCGACGGCCGCGATCCGTTCCTCTACCACAAGACCACCCGCCGCCGATTCTATGAACGGGCGCTCGAAGCCCGACCGGGTTTCGATGACGTCCTGCTGTTCAACAAGAACGGCGACGTGACGGAGTCGACCCGTTCAAACGTGGTGATTCAAATCGACGGCGCGCGCTATACGCCGCCCGTGCGTTGCGGTCTGCTCCCCGGTACGTTCCGCCGTCGTCTGGTTGAATCGGGTGAGGTGACCGAACGCTCCTTCTCCGTCGACGCGTTGCGGTCCGCAGAAGCTCTTTTCCTAGTCAATTCCCTGCGCGGCATGCAACGCGTCGAGTTCACTTGGCGATAGCGCCGCGCGACGCGGAGCGTCGTAGGCCGACGGTCAGAAACAGCGCCGCTCCCGCAAGCAGGGCCACGCCGACGCCGGTGAGCATCATGCCCCTCCGCACCGTCGGCGAGCGATACGCGAAAACCACTCGGTGCGTGCCCGGAGGCAGCGCGACACCGCGGTGGGCGAGGTTAACCTTGAGGATCGGAACTTCGCGACTGTCCACCGTGGCGATCCACCCCGGATAATAGGTGTCCGACAGCACGAGCAATCCGCCGCCCGACGAAGAGGCCTCAACGACCACTTCGGTGGCTCGGTCCGCGACGATGCGCGCCGTTTCGCGTCCGTCCGACACACCCGTCTGCGCCGCCGCGACGCGCTTCATGTCCGCTTCCGTTTGTAAGACCGCTTCCCGCCGCGGATCGAAGGAACCGTTGAGCGACCGCTTGTACAGTTCTTCCGGTGTCGGGACGAGCATGACCCGCTCCGCAAACCGCGCACGCGGCAAGACGTTCTTTACCCGTTGCACGTCGTATCCCGCATATCCCGCGAAACACTCCACCCGGTTGGTGTCGGCAAAACCGGGTGCGACGAGCCAACCGACCGAGAGAGCCTCCATCCAGTTGTAGAAAGCGTCCCTTTTATTCGGATCGTGAAAATCGAAACAGCTGAGCATGCCCGTCTGATTGTGGTCGCCGATAAGCGTGACGGACCACGTCGGCGAGATGCCCGCATAGGCGTCCAGAGTTGCGAGCCCATGGAGCAAATTGGAATCCGGCTGGATAATTTCGCGGTGGAGGTAATAAGGGGCCAAATTCTGCCAGCCGCGCGCCGCCGCGAACGCATATTGGTGCCGCTCTTTCGCCTGCGGCGAATAGACGCGCCCCGTCTTGCCGCTTTTCTGGATGAGCGAGACGGAAAAAGGTGACGACAGCCACGCCCGACTGTTGACCACCGGATTCTGGCGTTTGTTGTACCAAACCAAGTCGCAGACCGTGAGGCCGGCGAAAAGCACACCCACGAGGGCAACGGTCGCTGTTTGTCGAGACACGGGCACCCTTCGTTTGATGAAAGCCTGAAAATACGTCAATCCCAATCCGCCCAACAGCGCGATGGCAAACTCAACGACGAAAAGAAAGCGCGTCGGAAAACGGAACGTTTTCATGCCTGGAACCGCGTGATAGAGCACCCAGTAGAACCACGTGGCCGGACCCAGCACCAAAAGATACGCCGCCATCCCTGCTGCGGCCCAGAAAAAGACGGCGACCGAATTTTCGGCCAGAACCGTCGCAGGCGCGATCAGGCCGCATTGTTTTTGGAAAAACCGCTTGAGGCACAGGCCGACCGCCACAAATCCGGCCAGAAACGTGACAAGGCCGACATATCCGAAATCCTCCCAAAAGATGGTCCTGCCTCGATATGTCATGTCCGAAATGTCGCCGTTCACGTAGGGGAAGAGGAACGTGAAAATGTTTGGAACGTAATATTTAAAATAGGTGGCCCACTCGTAAGTGCCGCCATGGCTGCGCGGAGAAATCGCCCCAAGCTCGTGGAGCGGCAACAATATCGCCCCGCCGATCAAACCACCGATCGCGATCGCCATCCCTGCACCCACGCCAAAGGCCACGACCGGCGGCAAGCGCATTTTCCACGTCAGGGGTTGTCGCATGTCTAACAGCCAAAGACAACGGATCCCTGTCAGCGCAGCATAGAAAAGCGCGGAGATGTAGGCGGACTGGGGAAAGCCCGCCAGACATTGAAGGCCGAATATGCCGCCGAACGCCGCCAGCCAGAGCAACCGTCGACGCGGATCCATCGCCCGCGCCGTCTCAACCGACTTGGACCGCCCGACCGCCGCCTGTTCGAGACAATAGACCGCCCACGGCAAATAGACGACGGTGCCCATGACGCCCAAATGCCGCAATTGGCACACAAAGAAACCGGACCAAGCAAATGCGAATCCGCACAAAAAGGCTCCCGACCGACTCGCCCCCAAGAATCGAGCCAAAACGTACATGCCCAGAGCGGCCACCGCGAGCAGCGTCCCCAACAAAAGACCCAACGCCAAAGCAGGCGGCAACACCGCGAACAAGGCCACGGAGTACGGATCGATCATCATCGGCAGCCCGGTCATCAGCCGCGGCGTCCAGACCGGAAGTTCGCCTCCTCGGGCGACCCGCCCGGCCTCTACCCGCATAGGAAACTCGTTGTCCGCCAAATCCGAAACGAAGACGTCGTCCGGGATCGGGATCGCGCGTCCCGAGACAACGTCGCGGTAAGGCAGGAGGACCGCGAGCACCAGCAGGACGGGCACCAGCCAGCGCATGTGCCGACACTGCATCAACTGGGTCTCCAGCCACGCGCTGAACGCCGCCCAACCGCCTGTAAGACCGCCACTCTTCTTCATGGACACGCCGTTCTCCCGTTTTCTCCAAACTTTATCACGAACCCACCGCACCGTTCAATTGCCCACTCGTACGGTTAGCCGCGTTGCCTCCGACCGCCGAGTTTGTTATCTTGTCTGCAATCGCGCGGCTGCCAAGCACCCCGCGTGCGCGGGCACAAAAACGGCCGCCACCGCGATCCGCCCATGGACTTTTATCGCATCACCAAAATCCGTCTCGTCAATTTCCACAACTTTGTGGACGAAACCATCGAACTCCGTTCGGGCGGCCACCTCTTCATGCTCGGCGACAACGGTTCGGGCAAAACCACGGTCCTCGACGCCGTCCACTACGTTCTCACCGCCGGCCGCTCCATGGAGTTCAATTCCGCCGCGCGCGTCGCGGGCGCCAAACACTCCGGTGGCCGCACGGTTCAAGGCATCGTGATGCGGTACAACATCGAGACCAACGGCCCGCTCAACCCCAACGGCGGCATCACCTACGCCGCCGTCGAAATCGCCGGCCGCAACGGCCGCCCCGTCTCCGTCGCCATCGGTGTCTCCACCCACAGCATGGACGAGGCCGTTGAGCGCTGGGGCGTCATCCGCGACTGTCCCGTCGCCGATCTTCCGTTGCTCCAGCGCGAAAGCGGCCGCTCCCGCCCCTCAACCAAGACCGAACTCAAGGCCGCGCTCGGCGGCAACGGCTACTACGGCCAGATCGGCGCGTACGCCGACGACCTCGCCGAACGCTTCTTTTCCGACCGCGAAACCTTCGAGGACGTCTGCAAGTTCCTCGCTACAGGCAAAGCCTACCGCGAGATCGCCGCCCACACCAACGACTACCACCAGCTTTTCCGCCAGCTCCTTCAAGAGCCGCCGCACGAAGTCTTCGAAGAAGTCATCAAGAACCTCAAATCCCTCGAAGAGAGCCGTCAAGATCTCGACAAGCTGCGCGCCAAGCACCGCTTTGTCGAAGAACTCGCCGGGTTCTGCGCGCAGGTTGTCGCGGCCCGCATCGACCATGCCGCCGGCCTCTGGCAGGAGCGTCACCTCGCGGCCCGCGAGTTCCAACAGGCCTACGACCTGAACGCCGAGCGCCTCGCCGCCGAGGAGCGCCGCCTCTCGGAACTTCGCGACGAACAGAAACGCCTTGAACTTCAAGTCGAAGCCGCCTCGCAACGCCTTCACGAACTGCAGCAGCAGGACGCCAACGGCCTCGTTGCCAAAGAGCGCGAGGCGCGGTTGCACGTGGAGGAGGCGCGCCATCTCTACGACCAAGCCAAACGCCGTCTGGAAGAGGTCCAGCTTCGCCACGAACACGCCGTCGACGCCGCCGACCGCGCCCGCGACGCCCTGCGCAAAATGGCCCAGACCTTCGGCCGCTCGCTCCAGAAGCTGGGCCGCGCCATGCCCTTTTCCACTTCCTCGCTGGCCGCCGCGTTCGACGACGCGCCCAAGAGCGCCACGCCCGAGGCCGACCTCGCCAGTCTGCCGCTGGCCGAACTCCGCTCCGCCGCCGACGACACCGCGCAGAATCTCGACCGCCAAATTCAGGCCGCCGAGATTCACCTCGACGGCCTCGACAAGCGCCTCGCGGCACTCGCCGCCGAAATCGAAGAGAAACGTCAACGCGGCGAAGCCGTGCCGCTCGTCAAAGGTTTCGCCCAAGCCCAGCGCGCGCTTCAGCAGCGCATGCTCCGCGCACAACCGCTTTACATGGGTCTCGAACCCGCGCCTGGTGCGACCGCCCGCGAACTCGCCGCGCTCGAACAGCTCATCGGCGACGCGGTTCTGGCCACATGGGTCACCGACGAAGTCAGCGCCCCCGACGTGCGCGGTCTGCTTTTCAGAGACTATCCCGAGCAAAGCCTTGCCGTAGTCGACGAGGATACCGAACCCATCCCCGCCGATTGGATGAAGCGTTACTTCGACCTTAAAAAATCGGATCCGGCCGCGCTCGTCGTCCTCCAGCACCAGCTCGCCGCCCGCCAAGGACCGCACGTCGCCAAGTTCCTCGACCTGCCGATCCTCCACTTCCGCTTGCGCGAACAAACGCTCGCCGACTCTCCTCCCCGCTTGATCGGCGACGAGATGCGCCGCCGCGAACTCGAACGCGAACTCCGCGAACTCGACAAGCGACGCCTCGCTCTTGACAAGGAGCACAAAGAGACCGCCGCCGACCTCGCCGACCTCGCCGAGCGCCGCAGTCGGCTCACGCTTTTCCGTACGCTTCTCCAAGAGATCGGCGAAGACCTCCCGCGCCAACGCGACGCCGTCGCCCAAGCCGTCCACCAGCTTGTGCTCGCCCAGAGCGACCTCGTCAACGCCCGCGAAAATTGTCAGTACCACGAAGAGGCCCACCAGCAAGCGACCGTTCTGCTCGAGGACATCCTGCTCTCGATGAAGAAGGCCGGACTTGAAGGGTTGGAGGAGCGCATCCGCGACGTCGAGCGCAAATGGCAGCGGTTGCGCACCGAAGTCGAATCCAACATCCGCGAGTCGGGCCGCATCGAACAGACCGTTAAAAACATCCGCGCCTTCTGCGAAGAGAAGTTGTCCGAGGTCGCGGCCGCCCGCGCCGAGCGCGACGATGCGCAGGCTCGGCTGCTGGCGCTGGTTGCGCCCGACGGTCCGGTGGACGTTTTCGTGCAGGCGCGGTGCGGCGCGGCGGCCGACAGCCGCAGCAAGCTCAAGGATTTTGCCGCAGCAGCCAAGGAATATGCCGCCGTCACCGCCGAGAAGATCCGCAGCCGCGTCGTGCTGTCCGAAGGCATCGCCTTCGGCTTTGTCTACGATGAACCGCTGAACGTCCTCACCGACCGCCGCGGCCGCATCGTTGCCGACGTCCTTGCCGGTACGCTCCAAGCACTGCGCGAGCAGGAAGACCTGATCAACGAGCAGACGCTCAAACTCTTCCGCCAGCTCGTGATGGATAATCTGGTCAGCAAGCTTCAGTCGAACGTCATGCGCCTGCAGGAGATGTCGCGGCGCATCGGCCAACTCCTGCGGCAGCGCACTTTCGGCAACAACCGCTACGCCTTTTCCATCACGCCGCTCGAAACCTGCAAGCGGATCTGCGAGCTGGTCACGCACTACCGTTCGCTCGATCCGGAAAAGACCGAGGCCGATCTGCGCGCCTTCATCGAAGACCACGCCGAAGAGATCAAGAACACCGAAGTCGGCGAAATTCCGCCGATCCTCGATTACCGCAACTGGTTCCGCTACGAACTCAAAGTGCTCACCGCCGGCGCGGACGGCGTGGTCATGGACCGCAAGGTCAAAAGTATCGGCTCCGGCGGCGAACAGGCTGTGCCCAACTATCTGCTCATCCTCACCATCGCGCATTTCCTCTACGACAAAGAAAAGGTCCGTCTGCCGGTGCTGATTTTCGATGAAGCCTTCTACGGAATCGACGCGGGCCGACGCGACCAGCTCCTCGGTTTCGCGAGCGCTCTTGAATTACAACTTTTCGTCGCCTCGCCCGACCAAGACGGCGTGAAAAAGGAAATCGCCTACTCCACGTCGATTCTCGTGGTCAAAGATGCGCAGTACAACGTTCACCTCTATCCCTACCACTGGAGCGCCGCACCCAAGCAACTCGACCTGCTCGACACCTCGCACAACGAGCCCGATCCCGTCGCCTTCGGCCAAGAGCTGTAGCGCACCCATAAAAGCAAAGCCCAACGGAGGACACAAGGATGACCCAGCAAACGTCCCGACGCGATTTCATGCGGCTGGCGGGGCTTGGCCTCGCGGCGACGGGTTTGACCACTTCCTGCGCGTCGTCGTGCGGCCATGCGCGGCCGCCGAATGTGGTGATCCTCTTCCTCGACGACTCCGGCTATGCCGACTTCCGTCCGTTCGGCGCGCCGAGTTACGATACACCGAACGTCCGCCGACTGGCCGAGGGCGGGTGCCGTTTCACGAACTTCCACGTGCCGCAGGCGATCTGCTCGGCTTCGCGCGGCGCACTGCTGACGGGGTGCTACCCGGAGCGCACAGGACTCATCGGCGCGCACGGACCCCGTGCGCGGGGCATGGACCCCAAGTGGCCGACGCTCGCCCAAGTGCTGAAACCGCGCGGCTACGCGACCGCCGTCTTCGGCAAGTGGCACATCGGCGATCAGCCCGAGACGCGGCCGCCGACGCGCGGTTTCGACGAGTCGTGCGGCTTGATGTATTCCAACGACATGTGGCGCCACCATCCCGAGTCGCGCGCCTTCGACACCTACCCGCTGCAGTTCTGGGAGAACGGGCAGGTGGCGATCAACGATGTGAGTCCCGAAGATCAGACGCATCTCACGCAGTGGTACACCGAGCATGCCGTGGACTTCATCCGCCGCAAGAAAGACCAGCCCTTCTTCCTCTATGTGCCGCACAACATGCCGCACGTGCCGCTGGCCGTGAACCCACGCTTTCGCGGAAAGTCCGGCACCGGTCTCTACGGCGACGTGATGCTGGAAATCGACTGGTCGGTGGGCGAAATCCTCCAGGCTCTGCGCGAAACCGGCGTCGCGGACAACACGCTCGTGGTTTTCACGTCGGACAACGGCCCGTGGATATCCTACGGCAACCACGCGGGCAAAACGCCGTACCGCGAGGCCAAGGGCACGGGCTTCGATGGCGGTACGCGCAGCGCCTGCACCATGCGGCTGCCGGGGCGCATCCCGGCGGGCGCGGTTTCCGACGCGATGATCGGCTCGATCGACCTGTTGCCGACGATTGCGCACCTCGCTGGCGCGGCGCTGCCGCGCACGCCGATCGACGGATGCGGCGTGTGGGACCTCGTGGCCGGAAAACCCGGCGCGCGGAACCCGCACGCTTATTACTCCTTCTCAACGGGCAAGACGTTCGAGGGCATTTTCAGCGGCGACGGCCGCTGGAAGCTGCATCTGCCGCACGCTTATCGGACCTTGGCGGAGGCGGGCCGCGACGGCATGCCCGGAAAATACCGGCAGGCGTCGATCGGGCGGGCGCTCTTCGACATGGCCCGCGATCCGTTCGAAACGGCCAACGTCATCGATGCGCACCCCGATGTGGCGGCGCGTCTGCAGGTCTTGGCCGAGGAGCATCGCAAACGCTTCTTCGCGCAGAAGCAGCGCTGAACAAAGAACGGGGCGGGTTGCCTGCGCATCCCGCCCCGTTTTTGACGCCGTTTGCGACTATACGCGTGCTCACACGCCTTTGACGATCGTCGTAGCGGCTTTGAGGATGCCCGCGACGTTCGCGAGATCGCTCGGCACGATCATCGTGTTGTTCGTCTTCGCCATCTTGCCGAACTCGGCCAGATACTGCTGCCCGAGCTGCATGTTCACCGCCGCAAGGCCACCCTCGCCGTTGATGGCCGAAGCCACTTGGCGGATACCGTTGGACTGGGCCTCGGCGACCAGCAGAATCTCCTGCGCGCGGCCGGCGGCTTCGTTGATGCGCTTCATCTTCTCACCTTCGGACTTGGCGATGGCCTCCTGTTTGTCGCCTTCCGCGCGGTTGATCTTGGCCTGCCGGTCGCCTTCGGACTCGGCGATCAGCGCGCGCTTTTCACGCTCGGCGCGCATTTGCTTCTCCATCGCGTCGCGAATGGTCTGAGGCGGCGTGATGTTCTTGATCTCATAGCGCGTCACTTTGACGCCCCACGGATCGGAGGCTTTGTCCACAGCCTCGACGATCGCAGCGTTCACCAGTGTCCGTTCTTCGAAGCTCTTGTCCAGCTCGAGCTTGCCCATCTCACTGCGCATGGTGGTCTGCGCGAGCTGCGTGGTGGCGAAGAGGTAGTTGCCAATGCCATACGAGGCTTTGGCCGCTTCCATCACCTGCAGATAAAGGATGCCGTCCACCTCGACCGTGATGTTGTCACGGGTGATGCACGACTGCGGCGGCACGTCGATCGCCTGCTCCTTGAGCGAATGCTTATAGGCCACGCGGTCGATGATCGGCATCAGCAGGTGCAGGCCCGCCTCGAGCGTACACCGGTATTTGCCGAGCCTCTCGACGATGAAGGCCTGCCTCTGCGGCACGACCCGCACGCATTTCAACACCGTATAGACGACGGCGAACGTGAAAAACAGGGCAATGAACTGTCCTCCCATCATCATGGCTTTCTCCTTGGTTCGGGCGTCGGTCCGATCCCCGCGTCCCTGCAGGTACCGAACGGCCGCATTGATTGTTAGACGGCTTGGACCTTGAGCGTGAGATTCGTTTTGCCGAGGATGCGCACCGAGGCCCCGGTAGCCACCGAGGCGTCCGACTCGGCCGTCCACGTACTGCCGCAAAACTCCACGCGTCCTGGTTTGGCTGGCGCGATCGGATCGACCACGATAGCGAGCTTGCCGGTGAATTCGTCGTTCAAACCCGCCGAAACCTCTTTGTCGCCGGTAAATGTCCGCTTGAGGCTCTTGCGCAGCAGAAGGATATAACTCACCGAGGCGATGGAGAACAGTACCCACTGCACCCATTGGGGCATGGGCAGCAACCACGCCGCGAGCGCCACCGTCAGCGCGGCCATGCCGAAAAAGAGGGAGATGAGACCGGGCGTCATGACCTCCAGAATGATCAAGGCAATGCCCGCAATCAACCAGTAAGCTGGCGTCATCTGCATATGCGCGACTCCTTTCCCATCCTTTTTCCGTTCGGTAGAAGAGTAGTTAAGCATGTCGCCCCAACCTTGACAAGGAAAAGCGAATTGCCGAGCATAAACGATGAGTATGGCTTGTCGGAATAGAAAAAGACGCGCTATACTTGGGCATCATGACACGGCTTGTCTCCATGCCTTGGCCTCGGGAACACTCGATCACCCTTGCAGCGGCAACCGCGCTTGTCTTTTTCGTGTGCGCCGTACGAGCCGCGCCTTCGTTCCACGCCGACAAAAATTATCCCAATCTGGGTCTGCGCATCCGCGTACTCGGCAACTCGGAACCGGAACCCCTGCCCCCTTGCGAGGTCCATACGTATACATACACTCGCGGCGACGAATCCTTCAAGCGGGACAAGTTCGATCCACATGAACTCTGGTACGCCACGCAGCACGCCGGACAGTGGCGCGACGAAGCGGGCAATCAGTTGATCCTAGGACGGGCGACGCGGTTGTATCCGCCCTTCCCCGACAACGAACCCCATGTGTTGAGAGAGGAATTCGACGCGGCCATGGCCCAGCCCTCTTCGGCTTTCGATCCCAACAGCCCCGATTCCCTAACGGCATGGGTCAAGGCTTTCGCCGCCTGCACGCCGAAAACCCCCGAGCCCTTGCGGCTATACGCCTTCAATTTGGCGAACGCCGTCTTCTTCCCGGTCGAAGAGCCGTCGCTCCTCGTTTATGCGTTCCGCGTCAAAACGCGCAAACCGACGGGACAGGCCGTGCCTTCCGATTGGTTCTGTGCCGTGCTCCGCATCGCCGACGACACGCCGAAAGCAAAAGTGCGAAAGGACTTTGAGTCCCAGTTTTTGATGAATGTCGCTGCGGCGGCCCAGACCGGCGCCGTCGCCGCAGCAGGCGTTCAACCGAAAGCCCTCTCCGTCTCGCCCATCGACAAAACGAAAGCCGTCGCCATTCCCGAACACCCCAGTCGCACCGCCGCGCGCAAAAGCGTCGAGAACATGAAGGACTGGTGGTTCGCCGAGACGCCCGACTACATCTTCCTCTCCAACATCCGCAGCGCAACCGGCAAGAATCTTGTTCGCGAGCTTCAAGCCGCCATGCCTGCGCTGCGCGCCGCATTCGCCAAAATCGTGCCGCCCTACAAGACCGAATCCGACGTGAGCGTGGTCCGCATCTTCGAAGACCCCACCGCCTATAAACAGTACGTGGGACAAGGCATGGAATGGAGCACGGGGTGCTGGGTGCCCATGCGCCGCGAACTGGTGATTCTGTCGCAGGGCCGCAACAACAATCAGACCCTGTCGATCATCCGACACGAAGGCTTTCATCAATATTTGTTTTACGCCTCCGACATGATCGAGAACGCCACCTGGTTCAACGAGGGGCACGCCGTCTTTTTCGAATCGGCCAAAGTGGACAGCAAAGGCAAAGTCGAAATTCCAGAGGATATGCGCGTCGGCCACCTGCTCGAAAATCTCGATGCCGCCACCGCACTCATCCCCAAACTGATCCACGCCGACCGCGACACCTTCTATGGCGGTTCTAACGAGCAGCGCTCACTCAATTACACCACCGCTTGGGCGCTCGTTTACTTTTTGCGAAAGGGGGCTCCCTCCGAAAAGCTCTCCGCTTACGCGTCGATCCTTGACACCTACCACAAGACGCTCGCCGCTACCCGCGATGCCGAAGCGGCCTCGTCCGCCGCATTCGAAGGCGTCGACATGCCCAAGTTCCAACACGCGTTCGCCGATTTTTGGAAAAAAGGCCGCGGCCAAGCCCGCCGCTACGATCCGGTTGCCGGGAAATGACCAGGAGCCCCTTTGTTGCTCCCGCTCGAAACTCGCACCCCACGCGCAGTCTCGGCCCAAAACCGGCAACCGTTTTTCGTTGATATCAGCCGAACGCCGCCTCGACTTTTTCCAACACGCGCTGCTCAGCGGCGGACTGCGCGCCGAAACCAAGAAAACCACCCGCCGCTTCAGCCACGGCGCGAGCGTCGGTCAGCACGTCGTTCATTAACGTCCGGCGCTCTTCATCGTTCAGTTCGCGGCAAAGCGTCTGGATGTAGTGCCGCCATGCGTCCATCAGAGCAGAGTCGGGACGTTTTTTCAGCCACGCCGTGAAAACGACGGGATTGATCGCTTTATTTTTCAGTCCCGCCTTCTCCGCATACCGGAGGATCTCGGCGCGTTCCGCCTCCTGCACCTCGCCGTCGGCCCAAGCGACCTCGACCAACGGGATGACGAACAGCGTCGCCAGCGTCTCGGGCCGAATGTCCAGTCCGAGCAACTTGTCCAGCAGCACGTCGTTTCGGATGCCGGAAACCTTGGCCAAGTTCTCCTTGGTCTCTTTCCTCGCTTCCAGTTCCTTGCGGGCCGCCTGCATGCGCTGCTCGTGCTGAAAGAAAAACAGGTCTTCCATTGTCCTTTTGGATTGTTCGTCAAACATTGCTGCGTCTCCTTTTCGACTCCATGCGAGCCGTTTCCTGAGCGGTTGCGTTTTGCCAAGTCGGGTGATACATTACTTCCGCATTTTGCCGGGCGAGTGGTGAAATTGGCAGACACGCAAGACTTAGGATCTTGTGCCGCAAGGCTTGCGGGTTCGAGTCCCGCCTCGCCCACCACCTACTTCGCGAGCGCCTGCTCGATCACCTTTGCCACCTCGGCCGCCAGCGCGCGCGAGCCCGCATCGGTGTAATGGACGTCCTTCGGCTTGCCGCCCATCGCCGCGCGGTGCTCCGGCGTCCCCACGAACGCGTTGAGGTCGTCGACCGGCACACCCTCGGCACGCATCACGCGCAGCGCCGCGGCGTTGTACTTCACCTCGTCGCCGGGCACGCGTCCCGTTGCGCCCTCGGGAACGGGAGTCGTCGTACACCAGATCAGCCTAGCACCGGTCTGTTTAAGCCGCTGCACCAACGTCTCCAAATTCGGCTCGTATTGCTCGACCGGCACCCACTGCCTGCCCTTTTCGACCGCGACCAGCTTGGCCATGTCCGTCTCGGCCGTCGCGGGGTCGATGTCCTTCCTTGTTCGTCAGCAGTTCCTTCACGAACGGCGTGTACCCGTGCGAAATCGAATCCCCGATAACCAACACCCGCGGCAGCTTGTCTGCCGCCAACGCGCCGCCCGCGATCAGCGCCGCGCACAGCATGAGTCCGGCTCGTTGAATCCATGTTGACTGCATTGTTTTCTCCTTACAACACGTGTTTTGAACGCGTCCAATACCTTTAGAAGTCAAACAGTTTCAATTGCCCCGGGATGTCGGACAGGCGCTTGCGCGTGCTGCGGCGCGCCAACTTGGGCTGCCCGGCCTCCAGCTCGCTCTCTTCCAAGTTGGTCAGAATCTCGCGCGAACGCTCGATGACCTCCTCCGGCATGCCGGCGAGGCGCGCCACGTGGATGCCGTAGCTCTTGTCGGCCGTACCCGCCGCGATGCGCCGCAGAAAGACCACCGTGTCGCCGTGCTCGCGCACTTGCACCGTGTAATTTTTCACGCCGTCGAGCGTCACCGCGAGATCGGTCAGTTCGTGGTAGTGGGTCGCGAAGAGGGTCTTGGCCTTCACGCGCGGCACGTTGTGCAGGTATTCCGCCACCGCCCACGCAATGCTGATGCCGTCGAAGGTGCTGGTGCCGCGGCCGATCTCGTCGAGCACGATCAGGCTCTTGGCCGTGGCGTTGTTGAGGATGTTGGCGGTCTCCTGCATCTCGACCATGAACGTGCTGCGGCCGCGGGCGAGGTCGTCGCCGGCCCCCACGCGCGTGAAGACGCGGTCGAGCAGACCGATGCGCGCCTCGCGCGCCGGCACGAAAGAGCCGAGGTGCGCCATGATCGCGATCATGGCGACCTGCCGAATGTAGGTGGACTTGCCGGCCATGTTCGGCCCAGTGATGAGCATGATCTGGTTGCGGACGCAGTCGAGCAGGGTGTCGTTCGGCACGAACTGCTCGGCGTCCGGAAGTTGTTCGATCACGGGGTGTCGACCGTCTCGGATCACGAGTTCGTCGCTTTCCGAAATCGCGGGCCGCACATAGCCCAACGCCAGCGCACGGTCCGCCAGCGAGGCCAGCACGTCGAGCTGCGCCAGCGCGTCGGCCGTCTCCTGAACCGCCGCCGTCTGCGCCACGACCTTGTCGCGGACCTCGCCGAACAGCTCGAACTCCATGGCCGTGGAGCGCTCCTGCGCGCCGAAGAGCTTCTGCTCGTACTCTTTCAGTTCGGGAGTGATGAAGCGCTCCGCGCCCACGAGCGTCTGGCGGCGCTCGTACTCCGGCGGCACCGCGCCCGACTGGCCTTTGGAGACTTCGATGTAGAAGCCGAAGACTTTGTTGTGACGGACCTTGAGCGTCTTGATACCCGTGCGCTCCTGCTCGGAGGCCTGATACTTGGCCAGCCACGCGTGGCCCTCGGAGGCGAGGGCGCGCAGTTCGTCGAGTTCGGCGTTGTAGCCCGGCCGGATGATGCCGCCGTCCTTGAGCCCGACCGCCGGCGTCTCGGCGATGGCGGCGTTGATCAAGTCGACCAGCTCTGGCAACGGATGCAGGCGCGACGCCACGTCGCGCAGCAGCGCGTTTTCCGCGCGCGCCATACGGTCGCGGATTTCCGGCACGGGCAGCAGCGAGACGGCCAGCGCCTTCACATCGCGCGCGTTGCCGCGGCCCGCGTCGATGCGCGCGATCAGCCGCTCGAGGTCGCGCACGCCGGTGAGCCGCTCGCGCAGATCGTTCAGCATCAGCCGCGCCTGGGTGAAACTCTCCACGGCGTCAAGCCGCGCCCGGATCGCCTCGGCCCGGCGCAGCGGACGCAGCAGCCACGTGCGCAACAGGCGCGCACCCATCGGCGTCTGCGTGTTGTTCAGCACACCGAGCAGTGTTACCTCCTGCGACTTGCCGCGCGAGGGCGTCAGGTCGAGGTTGACGCAGGTGCTCTCGTCGAGCATCAGGAAATCGTCCGCCTGCCGCACTTGCATCGAGCGGATGTGCCCCACGTTGTGGTGCAACTCTTCGTTGACGTAATGGATGAGTGCGCCCGCAGGACAGACCAGCGCCGTCTGGCCCTGGCAACCGTAGCCGTCGAGCGACTGTACCTGAAAATGGCGCAGCAGGCGGTCGTAGGCGCAGTCGTATTCGAGCGTCCAATCGTCGATCTCCGTGACCGCGCCCGCCGCGCCGGACGCCAAAACCTCGGCGAGGCGCGGGTCGACCCGCTGCTCGCGGCCCACGAGACATTCGCTGGGCGCGTAGCGCTTCATGTTTTCGGCCAGCACCGCCGCGTCCGCGACCTCCTCGACGGTGAACGCGCCGGTCGAAAGGTCCAACAGCGCAAGACCGAGGCCCTTGCCTGCGTAAAGCGCGGCGAGGTAGTTGTTGCGGGCCGCGTCGAGAATTTCGTCCTCGGTCACCGTGCCGGGCGTGACCACGCGCGTGACCTCGCGCCGCACGATGCCCTTGGCCTGCGAGGGATCCTCCATCTGGTCGCAGATCGCGGCCTTCCTGCCTGCACGGATCAGTTTGGCGAGATAGGCGTCGATCGCGTGGTAGGGCACGCCGCACATCGGGCTTCCCGCGCGGTGCGTGAGCGCCACGCCCAGAATGGAAGCCGCCTCGCGCGCGTCGTCAAAAAACATCTCGTAGAAATCCCCGAGACGGAAGAGCAGAATCACGCCCTCCGGCAGTTCGGATTTGATGCGCCGATACTGCCTCATCATCGGGGTCAACTCTTCGCCAGCCATACAACACTGCTCCTATCCCAATGCGGGCAAAGCCCGCAACCCAATCTTATTTGCCCACGAATGCACGCGAATGAACACGAATAAAGAACTTTGATTTAATTCGCGTTGATTCGCGTGCATTCGTGGGCAGACGATCT